>Ga0247611_10001447_pt1 | contig 42065 bp, 56 predicted proteins | sample 177DNAGHGhighgp2_FD_192422 | JGI IMG/M metagenome (GOLD analysis project Ga0247611, IMG submission 192422) | Sheep rumen microbial communities from Palmerston North, Manawatu-Wanganui, New Zealand - 1770 DNA GHGhigh gp2 | ecosystem: Host-associated > Mammals > Digestive system > Stomach > Rumen... | reverse complement strand
CTGACTAATTCTAACCGTTCTGGGGGTGCCCGCTGTATTTAATATCAAGAATAAATATAGAAGAAGTTTTTATTGTTTGTATGTTCCGTGCCACTTGGCAAAAATAGTGCAACAAAAGGCAGGCTTAGTAAGTTACTTATAAAGAGATAAGTAAATTTGAACAGTCTGAAAGATATAAAACATTGAGGTTTTATAATGAAAAGAGAAGGGTTTTTAATCACGGAAGAAAAGATAACAATTGATTATTGTAAGACAATAATCTTAAAAGCAGCCAAACATAAAGATAAAAGGAAAGCTGTTAAAAGAGTGCTTGAGAACCTTGATTTGTTTGCAAAAGATTTACAGAGAATTATTTTAACGGAAAGTTATAAACCGAGTCCGTATACCGTGCATAACAAGGTGGACGAACCGAGCAAAAAGAAAAGAGTATTACATAAGCCGGTATTTTATCCCGACCAGTGTATTCACCATTTGTTAATTGATTTAGTTCACGACAGACTGTTAAAACGGTTAGACCCGTATGCAATTGCTTCAATTAAAGGTAGAGGTATACATTTCGGATATAAGGCAATAACAAGGTGGTTACATAAAGATTATCACGGGACGAAGTGGTGCCTGAAGTGTGACATTAAGAAATGTTACGACAATATTAAACCGCAATATGTAGTTGCTGCTTTTGAAAAATTTGTAAAAGATAAAAAGTATTTGAATCTTTTAAAACAAGTAGCATTTTCAATGAATAGTTTACCTTTAGGAAATTATACTTCGGCTTGGTTTGAAAATTTATTGTTACTTGAAATGGACACGGCAATAAGAGAAGCTAAAGGAATAAATTATTATTTAAGGTATGTAGACGATTTTGTAAGTTTAAGTGCAAATAAAAAGAGATTAAGAAAATTAATTGTAATAATTATTGAGATGTTAGCAAAGATAGGTTTAAGGTTAAAAGAAAATTGGCAGATATTTAAAGTTGCCGACAGGGGCATAGATATGTTGGGTTACAGATTCTTTTATAAGTATGTTTTATTGAGGAAGAGAAACTTATTAGGACTGTTTAAAGCATTAAGACATTATATAAAGAAGCCTTGCGGATATTGGGCAAGAAGGCTTAGTTGTAGACTTGGCGGGTTGAAGTGGTTTAACAGTTTCAATTTACAAAATTGGATAGAAAGTAAAATTAGCATAACGAAATTAAAAAAGTTATGTAATATAAAAACAACAAAAATAGGAGGACAAAGGTTATGCACAGAGTTATTTTAGACGAAAGACCGGAACAAGTAAATATTGAAGTATCGGAGAACGGATATAAGGAACTTACTTTGTATAGAAAAATTACCGAAGTTGAAATTGAAGGGCAGACAAAGTATGAAGCGGACTGTATAAAACAGCTTTTTCCGCCTATGCACAAGATAGATAAAAAAGATTTTACGGAAGAGATAATAAATTTCTATTTTGAGCAGGCAGAGAAAGAAGAGAAAGAAACTGAAAGAAATGAGCTGATTTTGCAGTTGGAGGCAATTGATAAAAAGACGATAAGACCTTTAAGAGCGATTGATTCCGGAGATTATACCGAAGCAGATACAAAGAAGTTAAAAGAGTTGGAATCACAGGCGGAAGCAATAAGAGCAAAGATTAAAGCTTTGGAGGCATAAACAAAATGACAAAAGACATCTTGTCTAAAATTTTTAGCTTACAAAATGTAATTGCACTTGGCACTTTGTTTTTTGGTATAGTTTTTTGGTTTTGGACTATTAACGGGATTCCGAAAATAGTAAACGACCACGAAGCAAGAATCAGTAAAATTGAAAAAGAGTTATTGGAGACGAGAACTAAAACGGATATGATTCTTCAAGCCGTATACGAAATAAGAGCTGTAATGTTAAAAAAATAGCGGGCAATACATTGTTCTTTTATATAAGGGATAACTTATATTGTGTTTAAGTGTTGCCTGCTTATAATAAAAAGTAAGGAGGAGTTATGAAAAAGTTGTATTTGAAGTTGTGCAGTTTTTTGTTTTTGTTTTTTGCTTTTGCAGTAAATGTTTTTGCAGAAGCAGCAGAAGCCATAAATGCTAACGGCAATTTTTTTGTTGATTGGTTTTACAAATATGGCGGTTGGCAAGTAGTAATAGTGTTTGTTTCTTTTATTATAATTTGGGTAATAAGAGCAACAAAGACTAAGAAGGACGACGAGATATTGGATAAGTATGTTAAAAAAGGTGTTGAATATGCTTTGGCAGTTATGCCGAAAGACAGTAAAATTGATTGGGTTAAATTTGTAGCAAATGCACTTGGTAAGTTTAACGAAATTTATACTAAGACGGAAGAGTTGCCGCCTGATTCTAAATTGTATGATAAAGCAAAGCAATTAATAGAAAAGATTGCGGAACTTAAACAAATAGAACAGACTAAAGTAGCCTGAATATTGAAGGTTGCAAAATGGGGGCTTGTCTACCACCGAATCCGGACAAGCTCCTATATGCCAAAGATAGAGTTTACCGATAGACTTTATATGCCTATCAGTAACGAATTTGTAAAAGGGAAGTTTATTAAATTAACTTGGAGATTTTGAAATAGAGATATAGTTCAATAGTAGAATATCGGTCTCCAAAACCGAAGATAGCAGTGCGAATCTGTTTATCTCTGTTTCAAAAAATCGGTAAAAATTGAAATAAGAAAAAGTTTTATTTCAAGAAATGAGGAAAAATTGAAATATGAAGATGTTAAATTTATACCTATTTAGAACACATTTAAAAGAAAAATATTCTATAGGCAATTTATATCATACTTTTTCAGATTGTAAAAACAAAAATATGAATATATTATCTAAAGGTTATTTGTGTGATACTTTAGAAGACAAGTTTAGAGGAAATAATTTAAAAGACAAAAAGATATACGGAGAGACTTGTATACCTGAAGGACTTTATAAGATTGTTATGACTTATTCCCCTAAATTTAATAAAGAGCTTCCGCAGATATTAAATGTTCCTTTTTTTACGGATATATATTTCCATAGCGGCAACATACCTGAACACAGTCTCGGTTGTGTTTTGCCCGGAGAAAACAAGATTGTTGGCAGAGTAATAAACTCCGTTATCAAAACAAATGAGTTAATCGCTTTAATAAAGAAAGCGGATGAAAGTTATGTTCGCATTAAGAATGTATAGCAACTGATTTGAGTTGTGCTTTTTGAATTACTTTTTCTGCTTTGTCTTTGTCTATATCTTCTAAGAAGCAAGCCTTGAGTAATATTAAATAATTGATTGAATCGCCTATTTTTTCTTCAAGAGTGTTTTCGTCCGGTAAGATACCTTCCTTTTCATATTTTAAAATTATGTCCGTAACTGATACGGTATGTTTATTTAACATACCTAACAAAGCATATTCACGAGTGTTACATCTCATTATTTTTTTTGCTTCGTTGAAGTTGTGTAACCTATCCTGTTTACTTGAATATTCTCTTGCTTTGTTTCCTAAAACTCTGTTAATTTCTGCAATACAACCGTTTTTAATTGTTTCAAATTCTTCGTTTGTCATTTTATACCTCCGGATAAAAATAATTTGCTGTTACATTTGATTTAAATACTTCGTTTAAATCTTTAGTTAATTTTTGTGCATTGCCTTTTGTATAAACAATTCCTATCCCTCCACTATCTCTCCATTTGTCAATGTTTATAATATCGTCATCAATTAAAATATCTTGGGAATTGCAATAAAAATGTTTTTCGTTTTGTGTAGGAATAAAAATAACATCATAAAATACATCTTTATACCATTCGTTTAACCATATTGTTTTACCTATCATAGCTTTATTTTTACAAGAATAGGGAACTTTACTTAATATGTTTAAATTGAATCCTTCAACTTTGAGTTTGTAAACAAGGTCAAACATATCATTTATTGGCGGAAGTTTACTATAAAAAGAATCTGCGGAATTATTTACTATTTCCCAAAAGCCGTCTGATTTTGTTGTAAAACCTGTAGTTTTTGTTATGTGTCTTGCTCGCATACCGAAGTCCGCTAAGACTCCGTCCATATCAAAATAGATTTTGCCTTGTAGCTTTTTCATTTTAATAGCTCCTTATTTTCGTAAATGTTGCCGATTACTTCTAATTGTCTTGGTTCAACTTCTAAATTAAAACTAACAGCACTATAATTAGAAAAAATTATAAGGTAATCGGCATCTTCGTCTTGCCATTGGGCATACCCTCTATCGTTTTCATCGTCCCAAAAAAGAATATCTCCCTCGTAAATTAATTTCCCGTTCTTGTCCTTTAGTCCTGTGCATTGCCCGACAGATTCTTTATCTACTAAAGCAAGTTTTAATTTTGTAGGTAAGCCCCAATCGCCCGGCTCTTCAAAGATAATAAAATGATTTACCGGTGCGGGTTTCGTTCCCGGTCTTTCAAAAGGACTATCCGTATATTCTGCCTGTGTTATGTATCCGCCGTAAAACCATTTCTTTAAATTTTTATTATATCCTCTAAACTTGTATCTGTCTTGCATTTTTTTATTCTCCTTTTTCATTAGTTCTTTGTGTTGTAAATATAAATCTAAGCTCACACACCAATTTATTTTGCAATTTTTACCTTCTGTCGCTAAAAGTTGTTCTCTAATTTCTTTACTATGTTCTATATTTTCAAAATCAAAATAATGAGTAAATCCTATGCCTTCTGACATTTTTATTAATGCTTGTGTCTTTCCGCCTATTCTACCAAACATCTTATCCCTCCATCTCCTTTAGTTCTTGCTCACACTCTTTAATTCTTTTATCTGCAATAACTTTTATTACACTTTGATTAGATAATGCTTTATAATGTTCAATCACTGATTTTAGTCTTTCAATCTTCTGTTCCTTTGTTCTATTTGTAAGAAATTTGACAATTCCTTTTGCAAATTTCTCATACATTTTTCTACCGAAATCTATATCTCTGTCTTTTGCTGATATAGAAACATTGTTGTATAACCACAAATATATCACTGTTTCTAAAAAGCTCATATTTTTTTCGGAAGAAATCTTTCCTATTGTGTCTTTGTTCCAATGTTTATAAAGCTGTTCTTCGTTTATTTCTATAATCATTTCTGCTCCTTATTTTAAACGGTAAAGCAAATATTAAATTACATTTAACAAAATCTTTAACTGTATGATTACAAAACCTACAGCTTGTTATTTTATCGCACCGATGTGTTAAATCTTTCCTACTAAACTCTACTATTATTTTGTCGGTTTTCATTTTTCCTCCACCATAATTCCGTAAGCCAACATTCCAAAACGAGTGTCTGTATCTTTTGTTTTGTTCCATTCAATTTCTTCTCCGTCTATGCACCATACTTTTAAACCTTCCGGGATAATTGAGTGTAAATAAAAAGGTAATAAAAATAAGTTTTTTAATTTTTCGTCTGTATCGTCCCACCTTTTTAAACCTAAAAGAATACAATCTTGCCTGTCAATACAATCCCACTTTATAACATCTTTTAAAGCAGAAAGATATTGTTTCTTTAGTTCTTCTAAATTTGTAAATCCTAAATACACATTGTTAATAAATTTACTGTTTAACTTTTTAATGATTTCTTTTTGTTCTTGATTCATTTTATTTCTCCTTTAGTAATTCGGGGTTTTGGTAAGTGTTCCCGATTATCTTTAATTCTTTTTTATTTACCTCGCAAAATTCATACCAAGCAATATTATTTGGTATATTAATAAAAAATATTGCATATTCTTGCGAATATTTAACAACTCCTATTATATTATTCATATATGGGTTATCATTGCCCGATAACTTAACAATATCTCCTTCGTATATCACTTTCCCATTTCTGTCTTTTAACCCTGTGCTTAACTGAATATCTCCTTTGTGACAAGTTCCGGCATTATAGGCTTTTATTCCATTTATCATATCACAATACTCATACCCAATAAATTTATCGTCATTATTAAAGAATGGGACTCTAAACATAAATCTATCTTGCATTTAAAAACTCCTTTTTGTATTTTTTGTTATAACAGCTTTTGCATAAATAAGGTGAATAATAAGTTATTGAGCAATTGTTACCGTCTATTCGTTGATATAATTCGTTTGTTTTCTTATTACATTCTTCGCAATGTTTCGGCTGTTTTCGTCCTCTTAAATATTTTCTCGGCATTTTATAATGTTGAGACATTAGTCAACTCCCAATAAATTTCTTCTTTCTGCTTCTATATGTTTTATTTCGTTTGCTAAATAATCCATTTTGTTTTCAAGTAATCCTACCTTGTTTCTTAAACTGATTTTTTTTATTTGTTTTATACAGTTTAAACAGATATGTTTAGAACCCATACTATAATCCGATTCTTTAAAACTACTGCTTGTAACAAATTTTAAACCTACTAATAAATCTATATCGTCTTCTCCGCAAATATCACATTGATAAGCTGTTTTTGTTGACATTGTTTTCCTCCTATAATAAACTCATTTGAGAGTCTTCTTGTTTGGCTTTTTCCTGATAGTCTTTATATATCGCTTCCATTATTGCGATATGTTTATCGGCTACGGATTGTGTCATTCTGCCTTGCAATATCCATTTAGGATAACAATTCTTTCTTAAATCAAGTTCCCTTTTAATTTCTTTTAGTTTGGCTTCCGTTGTTACTTTTATTTCGTTTTGCATTTGAAAAACTCCTGTAATTTTTGGTTTCCGTATTGACCGGAAGTAATATTTATTATTTCTTTGATTGTGTATATTTTTTTTTCGTCAATTTTGTTTTGTTCTATAAAGTTTTTAGTTCCAAATTCGCAAGCACCGGTTATTACTCTATACATCTTTATAGCTTCGCCAAAAGTAAGTGTTGAATTTAATGTTAAATCTTTATATTGAGATGTATCTCTGTTTGATATTTTATAAAGTAAACTTTTCTTTGCTTCTTTAATTGTTTTGCCGTGTGCAAAGTTGCCGTTACCGTCGGCGACAACAAAACCTACATTGTCAATTATTGTGTTTGTATCTTCGTTAATCATTTTTATTTTCTTAACTTTACCTTTGGTTTCAAGAACAGCAGATTTTACATTGTCGGTAAAATCAATTTCAGTAATTTTACCGTTATATAAACCGTAGTAGGTATTTTCTTTTAATTTTTTACCGTCAATTTGTGCCGTTGCAGTTGCTCTTATTTGCCATTTGCTGTTATTGTAAAACCATTCACAAAGGGCAATGTATGTTCCTTTAATACCTTTAATAACTCCGCCGATACCGCAATCAAAACAAACTGATTCTTTACCTTTAATATCGTGCTGTGCAGAATATCCCGAACTTGCTACCTGTGCAGAATATCCCGAACTTGCTACCTTTGCATAATATCCCGAACTTGCTACCTTTGCAGAATATCCCGAACTTGCTACCTTTGCATAATCTCCCGAACTTGCTACCTTTGCATAATCTCCCGAACTTGCTACCTTTGCATAATATCCCGAACTTGCTACCTGTGCAGAATCTCCCGAACTTGCTACCTTTGCATAATCTCCCGAACTTGCTACCTGTGCAGAATATCCCGAACTTGCTACCTGTGCAGAATATCCCGAACTTGCTACCTTTGCAGAATATCCCGAACTTGCTACCTTTGCATAATCTCCCGAACTTGCTACCTTTGCAGAATATCCCGAACTTGCTACCTGTGCAGAATATCCCGAACTTGCTACCTGTGCAGAATATCCCGAACTTGCTACCTGTGCATAATCTCCCGAACTTGCTACCTTTGCATAATCTCCCGAACTTGCTACCTTTGCATAATCTCCCGAACTTGCTACCTTTGCAGAATATCCCGAACTTGCAATAACATCTTTTTTTTCATCTGATTTGTTTTTAGCTTGTTTTTCTATTTCGTTGTAAAAATCTACTGTAAATTCTTTAAGTGATATTTTGTTACCGTTTTTAAAATATTGACAGCCGCCGAGACCGTCCGTGCAATTCCATTCGTTCAACAATTCTAATAATTCCAGCTCCGGTGTTTGTTTTCCTTCTGTATAAATTATTTTGTATTTGTTCATATTTTCTCCTTTAATTAAATTGCATATTGTAAATCTTTAATTAACTCTTTCTTTGTTTCAAATTTGTCGCTAATATAAATATTTTTGCCTTCGTGTAAAATAAAATAAAACCATTGTCCGCCTTTATCCTGCTTGAGTGTAACAAAATAACCGTTTATTTTTGCTTTATTATTTACAAGTTTTTGTGTAAGCTCTTTTAAGTAATTATTATTTTCTTTGAAGAATCTGTATCTTTTTTGGAACCATTCTTTTTGATATGCTTTTTTGTGTAACTTATTCTCTTCAATCATTATCCATTTCCTGTAATTTTCTCTGCTTCTTTTTCGGCTTAAAAGTAAATCCTTGTAATAATATTCTTTCGCTTTGTCGGGATTGTTTAACCGCCACAATTGTTTTTTCTTTTTTATTCTGTGTTTATTCTGCTGATAATACTGTTGCCAATATTCACTCATTTAACTTTGTTTCCTTGTAATAGTTTGTTAATAGTGTTATCTATTTTTTTGTTTGACTTTGCTGCTAATAACCAATACGGAGTTTTACCTAACTGCAATAACTCTTTTGTTTTAGTTATAAGGTCGGCATATAGTTTTTTCATATTTGACCTTTCAACCGTTTCAAGTTCGTGTCTGTCAAGTTTGTATTCCATATCTTCCAAATGGCGAGGTGAACCGACTAAATGTTGTAAGATAGGAGGCAACGAATCAAAAGCTTTTTGTGTTTCTTGAGGTATATCCGGATGAGTATTGTGCATTGCCGTTCTTAATAATTCCCAAGCGGTAGGAAAGTCCATAAAAGAAACTTTGTCGGATATTATTTGAGCTTTAATTTCACCTATTAAACCGTTAAGAAATAAACTTTTTTTAGAGTTTATAAGTTCAAATAAAGCCTTAGATACTTCTTCGTAGGTATTATCAGCGAAACATTTAAGCCAAATATCTACAAGAATATGATTATCCGAGTTTGTAAATTGGACTCCTACTTCACGGCATATAGTTAATATTTTTAATACTTCTTTTTTCGTCATATATCTACCTCAACAATTTGTTCCTGTTCTTGTTCCTCTTCTTTCCGCAACTCGTCTAAAAACGGGTTGCCACTGCTTTTATTTTTAACATCGTAAGGACTATCACACCAATTACGATATGAGGCTTGCCAATTTTTCATAGGATTTTTACCGACTCGCCAGCCGTTTGATTCGTAGTGATTATAAAAACGGTTAATACAATCCGTTCTTAGCTTCTCCTTTAAGGCAAAGGCTTTTATTTCTTCTTTTGTAGGCTTTTTGAATTTAGTTTGTGCGGGCTGTTTTTCTTGCGGTTTTTCTTTTTCTTTATCAGTTTCTTTTTCTTTCTTATCTTTATCTATATCATTATCAATATCATATTCTTTATCTTTATCATTATCTATATCATTATCAAGGTTTTTTGGGTTTGATTTGCTTTTTTCGGTTCTTAAATAACCCATTGGGTTTTTTGGGTTTCTTTGGGTTTTAGGTCTTCCGCCTTTGATTCCGTTTTCTCTATTTTTTTCAACGATTTTTAAATATTCTTCATAGTTTTTATCAAGTTGTTGTTTGATTACAAGGAAATAACAACCTACCTTTGTTGATAAGTGTGTTGGTTTAACCCGTGTTTTTTCATATTCAAAGATAGCTAATAAAAGTTCTTTGGCTTCTTCACCGGTTAAATCTTCAAAATATTCTTTATAGCTTTGGTATAAAATAAAACCGTTTCTCATTATTTCTTTCCTATAAACTGATATTGTGCTACTCTGCTTGTGCCGAATCTTGTAGGAACATCTATCATTTTTGTTACGATGTTGTAATGTTTGCGAAGTTCAAATATAATTGCTCCAAGCCTCATACTGCCGTATTCCCTAAGTGCTTCAAGCGGGGTTATGTTTTTATGTTTTTGCAGATGTTTCAATACCATTTGTGTTTTGCTTATATTCATTCTTGAGTCTCCTCAATTTGTTTTAGTTCTGCTATTTTTGTTTCAACAAAACTTCTTGTTGAACTTAATAGTTCTGTATCGCTTTTTATTTCTTCTATTTCTTGTTCCGTTGCTATCCGATTCATTATTACGGCTTTTTTAAGAGTGTCTGTATGTCTTAAACAAGTTTGATGTGAGTGCATTAAAAATAAGTGGCAATAGTAACATAACGAAACTAAATTTTTTAAATTCCAGCGGTGTTTTGTAGAACGGGCTTTTGTAATTATCCAATGGTGAGCTTGTAAATTTTCAGTTTTACCGCACATTAAACATCTACCGTCTCTTTTACGGACAATTCTACTTGCTATTTCGTCTGCGATTTTAATTAATCTTTTTATTGTAGGTTTCTTTTTTTTCTTAATCATAAATACTCCCGTTAAGTGGTGGCGGAATAAATACTCCTAAATGAGTGGCATAACAAATAACATTGTCAATAAACTCTTTCATTTGTTCCATTGTTGCCCCGCTTTTTGATTTAGGTATTCTTACCATTTCACCGTCAATAATAACTTCCGAATAAAAAAATTTTCTATTTAAAATTTCGTTGACATCAGATTTGGATAATTTTGTTCCGGCTTGACCTATTTCGTTGAAGAAATCTCTTAATGCAGGCACGATAACAGACCAATAATATCCTAATTGATTACGGCTTTTTGACCGCATACTTGCCGCAGTAACCTTTACTATTTTTGTTTTATTTAAAACAAAAAAGATTTCTTTAAAACATTGATTTAGGTCGTCTTGATTTCTGATTATCCATTCTTTTGACATTTGTTTCCTCTTAAAAAGGGATTTCTTCGTCTTCTACTTCTACTTGTATATCTTCAGCTTGTCCTTCTGTTGCTGGTATTTGTTCCGGTTCTGTTTGTGCTTGTCCGGTTGCTTTGCCTACTTCCTGAGGTTGTGCTTTTTTCGGAAGGCTAAAAGCCAACGATAAATAATTCTTTTTGTCCGGGTCGTTTGGTTCTTTTACCCAACAAGAAACATAATATACTTGACCTGCGATTGTTACTTTACCCATATAGTCAGGTTGATTTTCCTGAGTTTTTCTATCGTTTAAAAACATTGCTCCACTGTTATCTTTTTGTTTATAATTTGCCATTTTTAATTACTCCTTTGATGTTATTCTTACCGACGATTTTACATTACTGATTTTTTTATAAAATGCTGCGATTTCCGGCTTTTCTTTTTTAAGTTTTGCGGTGTCAATTGATTCCCTTACGGTCGGTGCGATGTAAGAGATTGTTATATTGCCGAGTTTAATTTGCTTTATTTGCCTTGCTTCCATTTCCTGTAAGATTAAATCTTTATAACCTTTGATTGTGAGTTCTGCTCTTTCTATATCTAAAACAGCATTTTCAAGTTCGGCAATAGCTTGTTCGTTGAGACATTGCAATTCTGCTTTCGGTTTTGATTCGCCTGCGAAGTAGGCTCTTACAATGTTTTCGCACTCTTCGTCTGATAATAATTCTATGGGTAGTATTTGCGGTTTTTCGGGGCTTTTTTCAGGCGGGAGATGTATTACTTCACTACCGGCAACTTTAACATCCATTTGCCTAAGCATAAAAGCATATAAAGACATCTGTATTTGGACATATTCTTTATCTAAAGAATAGTTGCTTTTAATATCTCTTAATAAACAGGTAACCGAATCAAATAAATCATATTTACCCGCAAAAGAACCGTATTCAGTGGCTCCGCATAGTATTTGTTCGCTGTGTGTTGCACTTACCGGATGTTTTTTTAATAACTTTTTGAAACATTGAAATTCATAAGTCGGTTTTTTAGGTGATACTTTTTGTAACAAATAATTTTCTATTTCTTCGTGAACTTTATTGCCCTTTTCTTGTGCTTTTTTTAATACTTCAGGGTCAATTCCTACAAACTTATTGCCTAACCAATTACGGACAATTTCAGAAACGGAAGGGATAATATTTCCGTTTTCGTCCGTGTATGTGTGAGTTTCTTCATCAAATATTAAATTCATTTTTGCTCCTTTTATTTTTTTGTTATTGTTTCAGGTTCTTTCTTTTCTTCTCTTAAAATAACGGCTTGCATAAAAAAGGTTCTGCCTTCGTTTTTGGATATATCTATATCGTCAAGGCTTACTCTATATCCGTTTGCAATTGAAAGAGATACCATTTTGTCTAATGCCGCTTTTTGTTTCATAAAATCAGTGGAGTTATTAGCTCCAGCATATAAAGATAATTTTGTTTCCGTATTACTGATTGATAATTTAACTCCGTCTATGAGCATATCCGTTAATTTTTCTTTAAATTCTTGATTTGTCATTTTATTTAGTTCCTCCTTTTATAACTTCTTTTGGTTGATTTTTTAGTTCTTGTGCTTCTTTTGCTTTTTCTTCCGGTGTTTTTTTGAATTTACCGTATTTCTCAATGATTGTCTTCGCTTGTGCATAAGTCAGTTGTTCAAGCGGTGTTTTTGTTTTGATTTTGAGACCTTGTAATACGGCTAATTGTGCCGGTGTTATCATTGATACTGTTGCTTTTTTTGGTGCGGTTGTTGTTGTAACCTTCCCGGATGTTGAAAACACTACATTTTTTTTACTGTCAATAATTTCCAAACTTTCAATAATATGTTTATCATTGATTTTGATTTTGGAAACTTGGAACCTTTCCGTAACCGTATATTTACCGTTTGCAGGTTTAATATATTCTTTGGCAAAGCTAATAATAAACGGTGCGGTGTATAATTCTCTCCCGATACCCCAATTGAAGCAAGCTCTTTTGAAACTGTCCGAAGCAAGCCCCTTTTTTTTTTCGGTGTTACTTTCTGTGCCGGTGTCTTCTTTGCTTATCCATTGATTTTTATCCTTATCCCAAATTGACACAATACAGTTTGCATTATCTCTTGTATGTTGCCTTTGCCAGCCTGTTGCTCCGACTGTTTCGTCTAAAATATTCATATCGCAACGGGCATCTTTATAAAGTAAAAGAGTGAAAAATTTTTCTTTTACCATTGCAACCCTGACATCTATTTCATCCGCTTGTAAAACTCTAAAATTTAGTTGCACGGAAACCTCCTTAATCCTGAAAGCCGTTATAATCCGGCATACTTTCATAAATATTAATTTGTTCTTGTTGATAGCGATTTTCTTTGATTAGCACGATGTTTAATGTTACCGATAGCATAAAAGCGAAAATGAAAGATAAAATAAAAATACCTTTTAATTCTGCTTTTCTTCTCTTGGAAAGATAAACATCTTCCCTTACTAATTTGCCTGTTTTGCGGTCTAAAATCCATTTTGTCTTAGAGATGTTAGGCACTTTGCACCTCCTGTTTATAGCCCCATTGTTCACGGGGTTTGTTTAGGTTGTGCAAAAACTGTTTGACAGTTGCTACCCTGAAAATGTAATGATGTGAAATGTAGTTTTTGTAGGGTAGTCCGTTTGCGAGCCACTTCCTGAATGTAGATTTTGACGGTCTTATACCGCCGTTGATTTCTTGAGCGAGTGTTAAAACTCCCTCAGAACTGCAGAGTTCTTCACCGTCATAAGTCCAGAACTCTTTTTGTTTCTGTTTCATAGTCCGCCTCCTGTTTTTATTTTTAAAACACTTTAAAAGTGTTTAAAAAGTTGCGAAATTAACTAAAATAAGTTAAACTATGCTGTAGAACAAAGAAGGCGGTTCTTTGGATTGTTGTTTGACTTTGGATAAAGAAGCAACAAAAAAACTACAGCATAGTTTGCAAGTGCTTGCGACACTTGTTTTATTTACTTTTAAAATTTTAAAGATTTTTAACATCTTCTTTATCCTTTCTTTTCGCCTTTTTTGTTTTTACAAAGTTATTTTATTAACTAAATTAACTTTCTTAACTATCAATGTGGTTATTTTAGTTTATTTAAAAATTTTTGTCAAGTGGTTTTTTACCGTCGGAGAAAAAACAAAATGCAAAATGATTTTACAATTCAATTATTAACTTTGTTACAAAAAAAGAAGTTAAATCAAAAAAGATTAGCGGCTTTAATTGGAGCAAAAGAACCGCTTGTTTCTCGTTGGATAAATGGGAAATCTAAGCCGACGACAAAATCTATGGTTGCTATATGTAGTGCATTAGGGCTTCCGCCTGATTATTTTGAGGACGACAATTCAATGAATATAAATAATTCAAACATCGGGAATAACAATACAATTAATAATAGTAATAACCAAAGATTTGAACTACTTGAGGAAAAAATAAAAAGATTAGAACTTGAAATAGAATTGTTGAAGAGTAAAATAAAATGAAAATAACAAAAAAAGATATTATTATCGTCTTATTAATTTTGCTTTTGTTTTTGATTTGGGGTTGTCTTATGGAGTTATCCAATATAACAAGAGAATTGCAAGTTATTGATACTACAATAAGCAACGGATTGAATAATATTTCTTTTGCAATAAATCCGCAACGGGCTTTTTTAGGTGAAGAGTTGCACGGAGATTTAGCATATTCAGTTTCAAACCATTCAATAATAAAACAAGTAAGAAAAAATATTAAAAAAGTTGACAACAAAATGATTATAGATGAAGCAAACGAATTATTGAGAGAAATAGAAGAAGAAAAAGACCCTTTAAACTTAGGAATATAAATTGAAAAAGTTATTAATTGCATTTGTTTGTTTTGTTTTTGTCTTCTTTGGTTCAATTAAAAGCGATGTTTTTCATAAAGATAACTGTTTCTATGTCGGAAGAATAAAAAGCCAAAATTTAACGACTTTTAAAACATATAAAGAAGCAATAGACAAAGGTTATAGACCTTGTAAAGTTTGCAGACCTTCTAAATAGGCGGGAAGTATGAATAAAACTCCTTATCTTTATCTTCGTGGTCGTGTGTGGTATTGCGATTTTACTTATCGTGGCATAAGATACCGTAAAGGGCTTGATACTAACAAGTCAATAGCACTTGACAAGTTGAAGAAATGGAAAAAAGATTTAAAAAATCAAAAATATACACCAACAGAATTTAACTCTTTTGTTCGTCGGTATTTAGAATGGGGTGAGGTCAATAAGAAAAAACAAACTGTTTATAGAGATACTTTAGCACTTAAATATTTAACAGACTTTAAAAAGATTAAAAATATAACAGATATTACACCGTTTGTCTTGGACGAGCTGAAGGCTTATTTAATAAGAAACGGGAAAAATGCACAAAATATTAATAGAGTATTGACCGCCTTAAAAGCAATGATGAGACGAGCTGAAGAATGGGAAGTTGTAGAACCTAAAAAATGGACAGTTTGCAAACAAATAAAAGTTCCAAAAGGTAGAGTTCAATTTTATTCTCGTGAAGAAGTAAAAGAATTATTAAAAGTTGCTCCTGATAATTGGAAATTGATTATTTGGCTTGGGGTGTGTTCGGGTTTAAGAAGAGGTGAAATTGTTAATTTGCAATGGAACGATATTGATTTTGGTCGTAGAATAATAACTATTCAACCTAAAAAAAATTGGTGTCCTAAAGATTTTGAATGTAGAGATATTCCGATAGTTAAAGAATTGTTTGAGGTATTAAAAAAAGCATTTAAAAACGACCGCAACGATTATGTTGTTAAGACAGAATATAATAAGCCTTTTACTTTGGATGGATGTAGTAGAGGTTTTATTGATAATATTGTAAAAAAAGCTAAATTAAAAGGTTCTATGCATACCCTACGGCATACTTTCGCTTCTTGGCTGGTTCAAAATGGTGTTGATTTATATACTGTATCAAAGCTTTTGGGGCATAGTTCTATAAAGTCAACTGAAATTTATGCTCATTTGTCGCCTAATACTTTTTTGTCTGCAATGCAAAAATTACCTGAAGTTAATAATAAACTTTAATGTATTGTAAAGTATTTTTTTGTGTGGGGTTTTGTGTGAGGTTTTGTGGCTTGTTTCAGTTTTTAAGAGTTTTTTAAAGTTCTTTGATTTTTATTTTTGTCGTCAACAACTTGTTAAAATATCAAAAATTTTAAAATAGGCGGTGTTATATATAACAGTCCCGCCCTCGGCAGGTTTTATCCTCGTGTTGTGGGGATTTTTGTGGGGACTTTTAATAGTAAAACATAAAAAAAGGCTGTGAGAAATACATACTCACAGCCCTTTTATTTTGGGTTCATTACATATCATATTCAATTACTATATAATCAATATCACCGTTTTTTAATAGCTCGTATTCTTTTTGATAACCTTGTAAAAATTCTGCTATTTCTTCTTTTTCGCTTGCAAGTTCTAAATCAACATATATTTGGTATGGTGCAACATCTGAAGCATAATCATTAATAAAATCTATATCGCCCGTTAATACTGTTACTATCCTTGTTATTTCTACTCCGTTTTTTCTTTCCATTGTTTTTATCTCCTTTCAAATAAATGTTTAAATAAATTTGAACAATCTATATAAATATACTCTTGTTCGTTTATTTCCCTGACACAATTCCAATGATATGAAGCCCTATCTAATCCGTTCCAAAACTTTTCAAACCCTAATAATTTAAAAGCTTCTTCGCAACTGATTTTTTTATCTGTTATTTCGTTTGTTTTGTTATAATAAAATTTTGCGACTTTTCTTCCTTCAAAAACTTGCGGGATGTCTTCCGGTCTTTCTCCGAGTTTTAATAAATAATTTACAATTTTTTGTTTTTCTTCTTTTGTTATTTTCATTGTTTTAAAACCTCCTTTAAAAATTTTCGTCCGGGTCGGCGGTGTATATGCTTTCATAATCCATAATTTCCGCTCTTAATTCCGCTATTTGGAACCTTTGATTAAATACCTGAATTAATAACATCATACAAATTAAAACTAAAATTATTGTTGTTTTCTTCATTTGTTTAAATCCTCTTTTTTATTTGGGCGGTGTATTTCAACCGCCCTGAATATTTTTTATTGTGCTAATTTTGCTTTTATTGTTTTTACTGCCCATTCTCCATTGCTGTTTAATTGTCTTTGCCAAGCCTTATTGTATGGAGACCACCTGAAGCCGTAAGATTTCAACATTTTTCTTGTTTCTTCGTTCGGGATGTCGTCAAATAATATTTGTATTCTGTTTATTTCTGTATTTCTGTTAATTGTGAAGCCGTTTCCTTGTTCTTCTGCGGGCTTTGTCGGTGCGATTGTGTTTTTGTATATACTTATTACCCTATCAATTATTCTTCTTTTTTCTGCACTTGCATACATTCCTTTTACATTTTCATATTTGTTTTTAAGTTCTAAAATTGCATTTTTATTATCTGAGCTTATACCGTTACTGCCGAATTTATCGGCTTTGTGTTGGTAATATTCGGCTTTTTTGCTTAATTCAATGCTTTTCTCAAAACCGTTTGAAATTCTTTCCCTTGTTGCCCTGTCTCTTCTTTCGCTATAATGCCCAACTAAAATAGGCTGACCGAATGGGATATATGAAGCCATTTCCCTACTTTGATTATAACGGCTTTGGCTTTCGGCTTTGTTTTTGTCTGCAAGTTCTTGATATCTTTCCTTTTTTGCTTCTACTCTTTCTTGATATGGGTTGTTGTCAACTTCTTCAAAGTTTGTCATTATTGCTTCCGCAAATTCTTTTCTTGCTTTTGTCAATTCTCTTTTTGCTTTTTCTTCTTCAATACAAGCCAATAAATAGGCTTTTTTTTGTTCTACTGTTGCTTCTGAAACATTGTTTTCATTTCTTTGTTTTTGTGCTTCTTTCATTCTTTTCAAAATTCCTTCATACTTTGCTTTTGCTTCTTCAAGGTTTAATTTTTCCATTTTTCCGCCCTCCGTTTTTATTGTTTTTATACTTTTACTTTTGCTTGTGCTTTTACTATAACATATAAAATGTTTTTTGTCAAGTGTTTTATTTTTACAAACTTATAAAAACATATAAAAAACAGCATTTTTTAAAAAATCTGTATTATACTTGTTACGACGATAAAAAATTAAAAATATAATACAAATTGTGAAATTTTTGTAAAATTATAAAAACAAGTAAAATAATAAGTAAAAAAATAAGTATTGACAAAGTAAAAAAATAAGATTATAATAAAAAAGGATGTAAAAAAAGGGAGGCGGTGAAAAATGAAAAAAGAAGAATTTAAAAAACTTTACAATGAAAAAACTAATCAAGAATTAGCCGATTATTTAGGAGTTAGCAAACAAACAATAATCAACTATGCTAAAAGGTTAGGAATTAAACAAAAAGGCAAAGGAAACAGACAAAAAAAAGCAAAAATAATAATTGATTAATAGCTTAGTCAGGGAAAGCGGTGTTTGTTGTTTGTCGTCCTTTAAAAGCATATTTCAAAGGTATATTATCATTAAAGAAAAATAATTATTGCCTAAAATCTCAAATATAGAAGCTAAAATCAAAAATAATAGTATATAATTTTAAAAAATAGGCGGTGTTTAAAGCTATGAACCTATTTTCTCACCAATATCATAACATATAACATCTATTACATTTCATTCTTTTTCGTTTCTTTCACAAATAAACATAAAAAATCATTTAAAAATCAATTTAAAATTAAAAAAAATAAATTTAAAAAACCTATTTTTTAAGTTGGTTTTTGTTTGTTTGTATATAAAAGGAAGCATTTTCCCGTTAAAATTTAAAAATCTTTAAAAGTTCTTTTATTTAAAAATGATATTATTTCCGGTGTAAAAGTATATTTTTTTAATATTTCAATGTTTAAATAGTTCCGGATATGTTTTTATATTTAAAATAAAAAAGATGTAAAAAACAGTGTTTCCGTAAGTATAAATAATATATTTTAAAGAATTTCCCCACAAAGTTCCCACAAAACAAAGTCAAAAACAAATAAAAACAACTGTAAAATCAATGTAAAACAAATAAGGTATTAACTGCCCTATAAAAGCATTTAATATAAAAAATGGCTTGTTTCCTGCCTTCCTGAGTGTTTCCCGGTGTGTTTGTTTGCTTTGTTTCCGGATGTTTAAAAATAGGAAAAAATGACTGTTTGGAAATGTTCGGAAAGGGTGGGGAGGGGGAGCCAAAACGAGAAATAAAAGAGTTTTAAAAAGCTCTTCAAAAATTTTTTTTATTTTTCCAAAGCCGTTTTTTCCAACCAAGAAGAATCAAAAGAAAGAAGTTATTTCCAAAAAGGAAATAGGTTGTAAATTATCTTTCCGAAAAGACAGAAATTCAAAAACGATTCTGAAAAAAATTTTTTAAAAAAATCCGTAAAGCGAAATTTAGGTGCAAAGGATTTATTGACTACTTGAGACAATAATTTAAAATTTTAATTGTTGAAAGAGGTAAATGCGAGAGAAACAAGAATGAAAACAAAGAAGAAGAATGATTTAAAAGAGACTGAGAAGGTAGTAAAGAAGTTACCGTCTTCCGCTTTTGCGAAAGGGAATCAATTAGCGAAAGGACTTTATAAGATTCGTGAGTATGCAAAGGCAGTAAAGTTAATAGCTGAAGGAATGACAGTAACAGAAGCTGTAAAAGAGGCGGGACTACATATCAACTCTTTTTACAATATAAAAAATTCGGACCCGAGACTTGCGAAAGTTTATTATGAGGTATTGAAGAGAAGGAGCGATTTAGATTTTGAGAATATAAGAAAAGAGATAATGAATTGTGATAAAGACACAGCATTTGCCGCAAAGATAAAACTTGAATTTTTGAGGTGGGAAGCTGCTAAGTTGAACCCTGAAATATTTGCTGATAAACCTGAAAGACCGCCTGTAAGTTTAGAAATAAACATAGGTGGCGAAGTAATAAAAATAAACGATAAAGGAAAGAGTAAATGAAAGTAAAAACATTAAATGCAAAGCCGGTAAACAAAACAATGGTAATGAAAGTAAACGAATATCTTTCAAGATTGTTTAAAGGATTGAAAGTAAGCGAAGGCAAATTAGATAAGCACAATGTTTTTTTTACTGATTACAGGGTAAGGCAAGGAAGAAGAATCGGGGCGAGCAGAAAGCAGTTATTAAGAAACAAGATGTTATTAGCAAAAATATTTTAAAGAGGATAGAAAATGATTTGTAAAGATTGCGGGAAAGAGTTTGAACTTACTGAAAGAGAAGTTAAATGGTTTGAACAGAAAGGGTTACAGGCTCCGAAAAGATGTAAAGAGTGCCGCATAATGAGAAAAGAAGAAAAAGAGAATCAATTAAGGCGGAAATAATGAGTGATATAACGGAAGAACAATTAGACGAAATAATAGATAGTGAAGAAAAGAAGAAAGACGAAGAGAAACAGAGTTTAGTTGATTTAGAAAATGTTTTAAACAGTGATAGCGGGCTGAGATTTATAGCAAAATTGATATTTGAAAGCTGTTTTATATTTACAAATGCTTATACAAACACAGATAAAGCAACGAATTTTAATTTAGGCAGACAGAGTGTAGGGCAGGAACTTATAAACAAGATAAGCAGTTTAAATAAGGATTATATAAGTAAGTTGATTAATTATCAAAAGGAGAAAGAAAAATGACCACACAACAAAACGGACAACAAACAGATGTAACACCAAATAACGGAGAGCCGAATACTCCCCCTGCTGCCAATCCTGCCGAACCGAATAACCCTAATAACGGGAATCCGGATAACGGCGGAGCAGACAACGGAGCTGATAAAGGTAATAGCGGAGCAGATAAAGGCGACAAAGGAGATAAAGGCGGAGACGGCACAGATAAAGGCAATAAAAACGGTTCGGAGCCGGGAAAAGATAACGGTAAAGAGCCGAATAAACAGGACCCTGCAAAGCAGGAGCCTATTGAATATAACTTAAATGTTCCGGAAGGATTAAAAGCTGTAGAAAGCGAAGTTGCTAAATTCAAAGAGCTTGCAAAAGGTATGAATTTGAGTAATGAACAAGCCCAGAAAATGTTTGACTTTATAGGAAGTCAAATAAAGTTCTCCGGTGATAAGGCATTACAAGAGTTTAAAACTTGTCAAGAGCTTTGGACAAAGCAAACTAAAGAGCAATTTACGGAAGAACAGATTGGCAATGCTGCTTTTGTAGCTAAAAAAGTCGGCGGAGACAATTTTGTGAAACTTTTGGACGATTTAGGAATAAGTAACAACCCTTTAATTATCGGATTTTTGTCGGAAGTATCAAGACATTATATGAACGACAAGACGATAACGGGAAAACCGAGTGCAGGAGAAGTTACGGAAAAAGAAAAATTGGACATACTTTATCCAAGTATGGCAAAAAAATAAAAATTTAAGGAGGAAACGAAAATGTCTATTTTTGGAGCAGGAGTTTTAACATTAGCTGATTTGAACTCAAGATTGAAAGAAGGCAAAATGACAGCTGAAAGTGATATCGTGGAAATTTTGAATCAAAGAAACGAAGTTTTGGACGATATAATGTTTAAAGAAGGAAACCTTACTACAGGTCATAAGTTTAAAGTAAGGGCAGAGTTACCGGAACCTATTTGGAGAAAATTGTATCAAGGTATACCTAACTCTAAAAGTAAGGTTAAAACCGTTACAGAAACTTGCGGTATGCTTACTGCAAAATCTTCGGTTGATGTAGATGAGGTAAAATTGTCTGACGACCCTCAAGCATACAGAAGAAACGAAGATAAAGCATTTATTGAAGGATTCGGACAAAAGGTTGCACGTTCTCTTTTTTATGAAGACCAAAAAATTCATCCTGAAGCAATTACAGGTTTGACACCGAGATTTAATTCTTTATCCGGTGAAAAATTTGAGCAGATTATACCTGCCGGAGGAAATAGCACAGATAATGCTTCTATATGGCTTGTAGGTTGGGGTGAAAACGGAGCTTTTTGTATATTTCCTAAAGGTTCTAAAGCAGGACTTGAGCAAGAAGATTTGGGCAAACAACAAGTTGACGACGGAACAGGAGCGACATATTCTGCATATCAAACAGAGTTTAAATGGAATTTAGGGCTTGCCGTAAGAAATTATAAGAATATCGTAAGAATCGCAAATATTGATATGAGCGATTTAAAAACAGCAGGTTCTGCAAACGATACTTCGGCAAAAATTGAAAACTTGATGATAGAAGCATTAGACCAAATACAGACACCAAGCTCTGTAAAATTGGCTTTCTATATGCCTAAAAAAATCAAAACGATGTTGACAATAAGGGTATTGAATAAAGCAAATACATTTTTAAAAGTTGAAGATTATCTCAACAGACAAAATGTATTGAAATTTATGGGAGTTCCTATAAGAATTGTAGACCAATTAGTTGATACTGAATCTGTTGTTGCTTAGTGTGTGTTGTGTGTGGCAGGTGGTAGGATGTAAAAATTCTGCCACCTTGTAAGAAAAAAAATATATTACGGAGGATAAATAAAATGATAATGGATAAAAACTTAATGTTTTCTGAAGAACAAGATATAAAAGCTATAAGCGGTTCTTCTTCTGCAGTTGCTTCAACAAATACTGCGGTTGTCGGTCCTGCAGATTTCGGGTATAAAGGAATGTTTTTGGTAGTAAAGGCAAAAGAAGATATTGCCGCAGCAAAAACAAACGGTAATTTGAAAATAAAAGTTGAGGCTTGTGATAACAGTGCTTTTTCTGCAAATGTTGCAACAATTGCAGAATATACTGTAAGTATGAATGCTGCAAAAGTAAAAGGAACTGATTTGGCAAAGTTTTTACTGAGAGATTGTCAAGGTTTGAAATATGTCAGAGTTACATATACCGGAGACGGAACTTATGTAAGAGCTGATTCACAAAGCACAATGAAAGTTGATGCCTTTATGGTTGTAGATTTACCTACTGAATAAAAATTTTAATTAGGTATGAGAGGGACTTTTGTCAGAATAAGTCTCTCTTATACCTGCTAAAAGGAGATAATAAATGCTTTATATAACAAAAAAAGATTGTTTCCATAACGGAAGATATTACTACAAAGGTGATAAGGTTGAATGCGATTGTAAGTTTTGCAAAGAAGGTAAAGTAAGTTATTTTGAACCGATTAAATCGCCTGATAAAAAAGAAGCACCTAAAGAAAAAAAGATAAAACAAGAAGTAAAAAACGAAAAAGTTAAACCTGAAGAAGTAAAGGCAGAAGAGACTCCTGTAGAAAATGTTTCACAAGAAACAATTTCCGACGAGAAAGAAGAACTTATAGAAAAAGAAAAAATGATAGCCGAACAGAACAAAGAACAAGTAAAACAAAAAGCGAAAGGCAAACAGAAAATTATAATAACCGACTAAAAATAAGTAGGTGGTATATGGAAAAAAAAGAGAAACCGAAAAAGAAATATTTTTATCCATATAAAAGAAAGACCACTCGTGTAAGATATGACGAATGTCCTGATATACAGGAACAATTTAAACCGTATCTTGAAGCGGCTGACACTTGCCAAACAATAAAAGTTGATATTCCTTATACTGCAAGGGCGGTGCAAGCCGATATAAAAAAACATCTACTTGAACATAGATTTTGTGTTTTGGTTGCACACAGACAAATGGGTAAATCCGTTTGTTTGGTTAATTATATGATAAGCGAAGCATTTAAAACGAAATACCAAAATGCGAGATATTTTTATGTAGCACCGTTTTTAAAACAAGCCAAAATGATTGCTTGGGATAACTTTAAATTCTTTTTAAAAGATGTTCCGGGTGTAAAAATAAACGAATCCGAACTTACAATCCTATTACCTAACGGCTCAAAGATATTTTTGATTGGGTCCGATAATCCCGATTCTATGAGGGGTTCTTATGCAAATGGTGTTGTCCTTGACGAATATGCTATGGGAAAAGATATTTTTGACGAGATTGTCCGACCGATGTTACTTAATACAAACGGTTGGGTAGTGATACCGTCAACTCCTAAAGGGCAAAACCATTTTTATAAGTTATGGCTTAAAAGTCAGTCGGGATTAAAAGATTGGTGGGGCGGTATGTATACCGCAAGAACAAGCGGAGTTATTTCGGAGGAGGAACTTAAAAGCATTGAAGAACAAAGCACAAAGAATATGTTTAGACAGGAATACCTTTGTGATTTTATGGCTTCAAGCGACGATATTTTAATTAAGTTGGATGAAGTATATGTTGCACAACAAAGACAATACAGACTTGAAGAGATTGCTCACAGTGCCGTTATTATAGGTGTAGATTGTGCAAGATTCGGTAACGACAGGACAGTAATATCTGTAAGAAAAGGGTTACAGGCTTTTCCTTGCAGATATTATCAAGGATTAAAAACGGAAGAGATAACAGACAGAGTTATAGAAGTTATAAAAGATTTCGGATATGACGGAATATGTATAGACCAAGCATTCGGGTCAGGTGTAATAGATAGACTTAGAGAGTTTGGATATAGCAATGTTTACGAAGTTAATTTTAATATGGCTTCCGGAGACGACCATTATAAAAATAAAAGAAGTGAAATGTGGGGCAAAATGGCTGAATGGATAAGAAAAGAAGGAGCAATACCTAACGACAGTGATTTAACAGAAGAGTTGACAGCGGTTCATTACGGGTTTAGCGGAGTGGACCAAATAAAACTTGAAGGAAAAGATGTTGTTAAAAAAAGATTAGGTAAAAGCCCTGATGTTGCAGACAGTTTAGCTTTAACATTTGCTTTTGATATACGGAAAAGAGACAGTTTGGAACAAGGCGAAAATGAATTTGCCGACAATAATTATGATTATTTAGCAGTGTAACCGTCCAAAACGGTTTAATGGAGGAGAAATGTTTACATCACTTGCATTAGGAGCATTGGTAAGTTTAGCTACCGGTATATACGGTAAATATACAGCCGATAAACAAGCCGGTGAAATGAGAGATATAGCAAAAGAAGAAGCAAAACAGAAGGAAGAATTGTTAAAAGCACAAGGACCGAAGCCGACTGAGAGCAACGAAACATATACAGGGTTACTCGGTAAAAGGGGCGAGATGTTTAAAAGAGGATTGATGTCAACAATAAAGACTTCAAATTTCGGTTTATTAGATACACAAACAGCAGGAAAAACTAAATTGGGGATGTAATTATGAGAGTAGATACAGCAAAAACAGTTTATAGAGATATTGAAAAAAACAAAGAAAATTTTAAAAGCCATTGGGAAGATTTATCTCAATTTATGGCACCGACAAGAGGTGTTTTTGATAAAGACAAAGATTCTTCCAACGACAGAAAAAAGACAAATTATAAAAAACTTATAAACAACACGGTATTTCTTGCTATAGATACATTAGCGGCAGGTATGCTTAACGGACTAACTTCGCCAAGTAGAGAATGGTTTAAACTTACAACGGCTTTAAGTGAAAATTTAGAAGTTGCACAGTGGGCTAATGAAATAAAAAAGAAAATGGAACATATTTTTCAGAGGTCCAACTTTTATAATACTTTACACAATATTTATCAGGAATTAGAAGTTTTCGGAACAGGTTGTTTTATAATAGACCACGATTTTAAAAATGTTATTAACTGCACACAATTTACAATAAACGAATATTCTATAGCTTACGATACCAAAGGCAGACCTAACATTTTCGGCAGGGAATTTATGATGACCGCTCAACAAATGGTTGAAGATTTCGGGTATGAAAATGTAAGCGATAGTGTAAGAAACAATTACGATAATCAAAAATATTCTACTCCCTATAAGGTTTATCATTTAATTTGCGAAAACAAAAACAGAGACAAAAGTAAAAAGGATAATAAAAACTTTAAATATAAAAGTGTTTATTGGCAGAAAGGAGAAGATAAGTTTTTAAAAGAAAGCGGATATAATTATTTCCCCGTTGTTGCTCCGAGATATGCCGTAAACAGTTCCTGCGATACTTACGGATATGGTATAGGAGACAAAGTTTTAGGCGACTTAAGACAGTTACAAAAAATGGAACAGGTAAAACTGATAGGATTACAAAAAACGGTTGAACCTCCGCTTGCCGTATCAAGTGCCGTGCAAGGTAAAATAAATGTTGCACCGAACGGAATAACAAGATTTTCAGGACAGACAGACAGTGCAATATATTCTTTATATAAAGGGCAAATAGATTTACAGTCAATATCTTTAGAAATTGAGAAAGTGCAAAAAAGAATACTGAATAATTTTTATTACGATGTATTTTTAATGTTGACTTCTCAAGAATATGCAAGAATGACGGCGACCGAAGTTGCAGAAAGGCACCAAGAAAAATTAATGATGTTGGGACCTGTATTGCAGAGATTAAACAGTGAACTGCTTGACCCTGCGATAGAGATAACTTTTAACATTATGCTTGAAAACGGACTTATACCGGAACCGCCTGAAATATTAGACGGCGAGGCTTTGAATGTAGAGTATGTTTCTATAATTGCACAAGCTCAAAAAGCACAAGGTATGAGTGAACTGAATCAAATTATTGCTTTTGTAGGACAAGTTGCACAGGTTAGCCCTGAAACTTTAGATACTATTGATTTTGACGAAGCCGTATATACTGCCGTTGACAAGATAGGAGCAGACCCGAAGATTATGAGAAGTAAACAGCAGGTAGAAGCAATAAGGCAACAAAGAGCTTTACAACAACAAAAGCAACAAGAACTTGCAAATGCTAATGCGGAAGCTGACACAATGGAAAAATTGAGTAAAGCAAATATGAGTGAAGAAAATGCTTTAACGGCTATTACCGAAGGTATGCAATAAAGATTGTATAAGATTAATGAGCTTAATTATAAGTTTTTCAAGCTGTTTAAGTAAATAGTTTAAAAGATAGTAACGAGGCTGATTAGGAAATATTTTTAAATTATAGATTATAACAAAGAAAAATAAAAGAGGTTGTTTATGTTAGAAATAATAAATACATCTTTAAATTATTTAGGTGAAGATAGTATTACTTCCGTAGACGAAAAAAACGATAAGGCAAGGAAAGCAAAACAATTCTATGACATTTCAAGAAAAGAATTGTTAAGGAAACAAGATTGGGGTTTTGCTCAGGAAGAAGTTAAATTGAACAAATTGCCTAAAGAAAATTATTTAGAAAGAAGATTCGTTTATGCTTATCCGGAAAATGCTTTGTTTATAAAAAAGATTTTTAATGACGAGTGTATAAGATTAAGAAGAAATTTTGAATATAGGGTTGCTTTTTTTAATTCTCAAAAAGTTATTTGCACGAATGAAACGGAAGCCAAAGCGATTATTACAAAAGATATACAAGATACAACTTTGTTTGATGTTACTTTTAAAGAAGCACTTGCTTATTTGTTGGCAAGTAAATTAGCAATGGCTTTAACCGGAAATACGGAAATGTTTAAGATAACTTTAGCACAATATCAAGCTGCATTAGACGGGGCAACACTTGTAAACAAACAGGAGGAGCCGACTATTGCAAAGTTTGAAAGTGATTTTATCAAGGTTAGGTAGGTTAATTATGGCACTAATAAAAGATATGAAAGGAAGTTTTGTAGGCGGTAAAATAAGCCGCAGTTTACAAAACAGGATAGATTTACAAAAATTTAATACTTGGCTTAAAGAAGCGAAAAATACTTTTATTAAACCGGAAGGAAGCATATCAAACAGACCCGGAACAGTATTTATAGGAGTTGCAAAAACCGTTTCTTACAGATTAACCATAAATGTTAATGTTCCCGCAACGATAATTATTAACGGAGAAACTTTTACAGGAACTTCAGCAACAATAGATTTGCCTATAGATAATACAAGTTATGAATATTCTGTAAGTGCTGAAGGTTACGGAGTTAAAATCGGTAGCGGAACGATTACACAAAATACAACAATAGATGTTGAACTTGAAGAAAGTGTTACACAATATACTTTTACAATAACAAACGAACAGGGAGCAACAATAAGTATAAAAGCGGGCAGCGAAACACCTGTAACAGGAACAGGAGAAGTAAGTGTAACGGCAGTAGAAGGCACTACAATTGAATGGAGTGTAACAAAAGAAGGTTACAATACACAAAGTGATACTATCCTTTTAAGTGAGGACAAAGATTTAGAGGTAACTCTTGTAGCTGATAAAACAATTACAATAACAGCTTATCCGAGCAATGCAAATATAACATTAGTAATAAACGGAACAGATACTTATACAGGACAATCTTCAGTATCTGCTATTGTTCAAAGCGGAGATACTTATACATATACCGTTTCTTTAAACGATTATTCTACAGATACAGGGGACGGAACGATAGGCAATGATAATGTTAGTATATCTGTAACATTACAACAAACAAGTGCTTCAGTAGCTAATGTTTCAACGGAAAATTTAACAGATTCCGTTACAAGTTTGTTCAGATATAACATAAACAAAAACGGACAGTATAGTATTGATATAAAAGGTGAATCCGGAATATTATACGAAAACGGAAACTCTTATTATGGTAACAATAATGATTATATTTGGACAGGAAAAGGCGGAGTGGCAGTAGGAACAATAAGTTTAACAGCAGGACAAGTTGTAGAAATAAAAGCCATAAAAGGCGGATTTGAAAGCTTTTTATATCAAGGAATACAAACAACATATAACGGCGGTTGCGGTATAGGAGTTTGGATTGACGATGTTTTAGTATTAGTTGTTGGTGGCGGTGCGGTTGAAGATAGCGATTATTACAGATATGGTTACACAATAGGCGGTGGTGGTTATAATGGTGGAATATCAAAATTGTCAATAAGTCCAAACCCGAGACAAGAGGAATATTGCGGTTGTAGTTACGACGGAACACGAGGGAATAATCAAACAGAAAATGCTGGAAGCGGTGGTAAAACATCTTATAATGCTTATGGTGGTAGCGGATATGTTAAGAGTGAATATAGTTCAAGCTTTACTCTTACAAGAAATACTAATCAGGCAAAGGCTTCTGCAAGTATAACATTTGTGGCTTAATGGAGAAGATATGAAGTTAATACCTTTTGAATTTAATAATCAACAAACATATATTTTAGAGTTTGGAAACCTTTATGTAAGAATAAGAAGACACGACAATGCAAAAATTGATACTGTAAATAATTGTTCTTATATAGAAGTTGAAACTCCGTATACTGATAAAGATGTTGATAATATTGATTTTGTGCAGAAAGGAGATGTTTTATTTTTAGTTGACGGTAATCATAGACCGAAACAACTTGAAAGACATTCTGAGAGCGATTGGCAATTAAACAATTATGAATATATTAACGGACCTTTTAAAGAACAAGATAATAGTATTAAAGGATATTTTGATTATAGTAACGGAGATTATTTAGTTAAAAGTTCCGGATATAATTTTAAACAATCTGATATAGGAAAGATTTTTAATATAGAAACCTTTTTTAAAGCACAAACTTTATTTAGTGGTAGTGTTGGAACAGGAGAACATACAAGTTCGGTTATTTTGTCAGGTTCTTCTTGGAGTTTTTATACTTCGGGAACTTGGGCAGGAACAGTTAAAATACAAATAAGTAATGACAATGTGCATTGGAGAGATTATAAAACTATAAGTTCTACCGTTGCAAATAATACAGGTTCTTATAATGCAAGTTTAACGGGAGAATTTGATGATATAGTTTTTGTGCGAATAGTATCAAATTTAACTACTGACAATTCTTTTCAATATACTTTTCAAAGTTTAGGTTTTTATGAAAATGTATCGTTTGAAATTTTATCGCTTGTAGCTTCTACAACAGCAAAAATAAAATTACAAGAATTTGAGAGTGATTCAGTTGTTACTTTTGCTAACAATTATACATCTTCTGCAAATGCGGAACCTTTACAGGCGAGTGCTTGGGAAGACGGAGCATACCCGAAACATATAACATTTTATCAGGATAGGTTGGTTTTTGCAAATACTAAAAATTATCCGTTTACTATTTGGGCTTCGGAAACATCCGATTATTATTCTTTTAAAATTCATAGTGAGTTATTGGACAGTGATTCTATTCAAACAAATGTAGTAGGAGACGGATTAAATGAAATTACGGCACTTGTAAGTTTAATGAGTTTAATAGCTTTTACCGAAAACGGAGTGTTTAGAACCGGTATAGACGAATGGAATGCGACGGGTAACTTCGCTTTAACAAAACAATCCAAAGGCGGAGCTTGTGCTGTAAGACCGGTAACAATAGATAATTCGTGTATATATGTAAGACCGACTAAAGATAACATAAGAGATTTTTATTATCAGTATCAAATAGACTCTTATGCAGGTGAACAACTTGATATATTGGCAAGAGATTTATTTGACAATAAAAAAATAAAACAGTTGGCTTATCAGGAGCAGGACAAAACTATTTGGGTATTATTTGAAGACGGTTCGTTATGTTATTGCTGTTATATGAAAGAACAAGAGGTTTTAGGTTGGAATGAATTTGAAACCGACGGAAAAGTAGTAAGTATAGCAACGATAATGAGTGATTTTAATGATACTTTATATTTGGCAATTGAAAGGAACGACGAAATTTTTATTGAAAAATTAGATAAGAGATTTAATTCAAAAAATATTCAAGACCAAATATTTTTAGATAGTGCCGTTGTTTATACAAATGGCGGACAATATTTTAGTGTTATTACAGGTTTAGACCATTTAACAGACAAAATCGTAACTGTATTAGCTGACGGATTTGTTATAGAAAAGAAAAAAGTTGTCAACGGAGAAATAGTGCTTGATAATTTAATAAAGAAAGCAATTGTAGGGTTATCGTATCAAACAATAGTAGAAACACTTGATATAAATTTTGCAGGACAAGGACAAGATACAAAAGCACAAAAGAGAAGACTTATAAAAGCGGATTTAGAATTTATAGACAGTTGTGATGTAGAGTGCGGAACAAGTAACGGAAAAATTGACGAGATAATATTTAGAGAAGATGAACCGTTAGGACAGGCGGTAGGATTAAAGACGGAATGTAAGAGTATAAATTTTACTTCCAATTCCGCAAAGAAAACACATATTGTAATAAGACAGAATAAACCGTTACCGTTTACGGTAGCAAATATAAGTTGCAGTTTATCAATAGGAGATAAATAAAATGGCTAATGTAGCGATAACGAACAATCACAAAAAGGCTTTAAGTTTAGGCGGAGCTTTGTCTGTTATAGGCGGAGGAATAAATACAGGTTCTATAGTAGGACAAGGTTATGCAACAGGCAATTATTATGACGGAGTTGCAAGACATTATATATTGCAGCAAGAATTGAATAAACAAATAACGGCAAACCAAATAAATTATGATTCGCAGAGTGCGGCTTATAGAATAAGGTCGGTAATGAACAGAGGCGAACAGTTATTTGCAAAACAAAAGACAGGACTTGCAAGAGCAGGAGATTCTACAGGAAATACAGCCCGTGCAATTATTAAAGACAGTGCAAGAAAGCAAGCCGAAGATATTGCAATGATTCAATATCAAAACGAGTTATCCGCTTTTGAAAGAAACAGACAAATGATGTTGGAAAATATATCGCTTGAAGCTGAAAGTAAAATGGCAAAAGTTGCCGGAAACAATGCGAGAACGAGCGGACTTATTAACGGAATAGCAAGTTTTTTACAGACTGCCGGAAGTGTGGCGGGATATTGGTATTCAAAATAAAATGAGAGGTTATTAAATGGCAAGAATAGAAATACCGAGATACAACAGACAAGTAGAAACGATACAACAAAAAACAGCAACTACACAGGTAACACAACCTTTAAGACAGGGTTACGGTGAAGATGTGCATAATGCTGTCGGTAATTTAGGGAAAGCGATACAGCAAATAGGACAAGAGTTTGTAAGAGTGCAAATAAATAACGATAAAAACAAATTTTTAATTGCCGAAAATAATATAAAACTATCTTTTAAAAAGAAACAATTAGAGTTGGAACAGGCTAATTCTATTGAAGAATACGACAAACTTTCAAAAGATTATTTAGAGAATGTTCAAAAAGATACTAAAGTATTTTTAGGAGACAGAGTAAACGGAATATACGAAGAACGATTTTTAAAACCTATGTATGAGAGTATGAAACTTGATTTAGAAATAGGCAAAACGGGATTAGCAAGAAAAATAAATTTACAGGATTTAGACCAGCTTATAGATACAAGTACAAATAATATAGTGTCGGCACTAAGCCCGGAAGAGATTTTATTGCAAAGAGATATAACAATAAATGCAATAGAAATGTCTCCGCAAGATATGGTTACAAAAGAAAAGTTGATAAATAAAGCGAATAAGAAAGCCGATGTTGCACAGGCTTATAGAATGGCAGAACTTGACCCGAAAAATGCCGTTGCTGATTTAATGAGTAAAGATAAATATTTAAGTTTAAGCGGAGAAGAGAAAAAGGCACTTGCACCAAAACTTGAACGGATAATAAACACAAACGAACAGACAGAGTTATATAACAGTGCAATGGACAAATACAGAGACGATGTTACTGGAAAGACAGATTTTCAGGCTGCTATAAAATATGTTTCCGGACAGAAAGATTATAACCCTAAAAATAAAAATGCAGTAATAAGTATGATTAACGGAGAGTTTACAAAAGAACTTAATTTAGCAAGAAAAGAATATAACGAACAAAAACAGATTTTATTAAATAATGCTTATGAGGTTATGTTAAATAACGGTGATATTTCCGGAACGATTAAAGATATACAAAACAGCGATGTATTGTTACCTACTGATAAAAAAGCAATTATTGATAAATTGACAAGTGTATCAAACAAAAAGAATAAAGCTGATAATCCTTTTGTAAAAACAGATTTGACTGAAAAAATTGTGAGCGGAGAAATAAACAACGAAAATGATATTTTAACGGCTTTTTTAAAAGGTGAAATAACAAATACAACAAAAACAGCTTTGACAAGATTGTTAAAGGTTTCGCAAACTCCGAATCAAAATATACTTAAAAATGCTATAGCACAATTAAAGAAATCGTATAACAACGGAGTTTTAGGAACGACACCGGCAGAGGCAAGAGGGCTTTCCGAAAGTATTTTACAGGTATCAAATATGTATCAGGAAGCAGTAAGTAAAGGTAAAAGCACACAAGAAATACAAGATTTGTTGTCGCCTGAAAATATACAGAAAATTGCCGAAACAAACAGACCGACATTAGACGAAAATGTAAAAGAAATACAAAAACAGGTAACAAAGAAGAATGACGGTAATGTTTTAAATATTGATATAGATGTTGAACAAGACGATAAAAACGGAGATATTTTAGGATTAGGTATATAAATATGAACTATACTGAATTTTCAAAACAAATTAAAGAAAAATATCCATACTACAAAAATGTTGACGATAGGGAGTTGGCACAAAAAATAGTAGAGAAATATCCCTATTATAAAGACAAAGTTACTTTTTACGACAACGAAAACAAAACGACTGTCGGCGAAGTTGTAAAAAATATGTTTGCACCGGTTACGGAAGCAGTAAGTAATGTTGCTGATTTTGCAAGTGTTAAACCGTATAACAATAATGTTACAGAAAAGAAACAACCCGAATTAAGAGCAAGAACAGCACAAGACGACAATGCAAAAGTTATATATGAACCTAACGGCTTTGATATTTTAGGAGAAAAAATTGCCGTAGCAAGTGCGACAGATAAAGGAGCGACAACAACAAAAGATTTAGAGGATATAAAGAAGAAACAAAATTTTGCAATGATGACCGCAGGAGTTGTTCCGTTTGTTGCAGGCGGACAAATGAGTGTCGGCGGGCTTGTAATACTTGAATCAATACAGCAGGCAAAAAATTATTTTGCTTCCAAGATAAAAGGAAAGAATTATGATTTTATGGCTTATGAGAACCTTTCTTCTTTACTTCCGGATAATACACCTTCTGTAATAAGAGTAGTAAGTAGTTTAGCGGAAATGGTTACTGATTGTGTTGTTGCAGGGAAAGTTGAAAGTGCAGGAGTAAAATTTCTTGTAAACGAAGCTGTAAACAGATTAGAAAATAGAATGATAAAAGCCGGATATGACGAAGCACAAACAAAAACGGCAACAGATAATTTAAAGAAAAAGATTGTAGAAAGAGTAACAGGATTAAGAGAAAAAGACGGGCAAATTACAAAGACCGAACCGAAACCTATTAATATTGACGAAGCTGCTAAATTGAATGTAGGAGTTGAAAAAGTAAAGATACCGGAAGCACCGAAGAAACCTGTAAAAGCCGATGTTGATATTGAAGAAATAAAAGAACCGGTAAAAATTGAAAATAATGCTGATGTAGATATAAAAAAGAAATGGGATAATGCGAAAAAGTATGAAGGTAACAGCGATATTATTCCCGTAGGCGACAATGCGGTTGAAGGAAAATTTGTTTTAGTTGAAGCGGATTCTCCCACACCGAGCCATAACCCTAATGCTAATTTTCAAATGACAAAAGGATTTCCGACAACAAAAGAAGGTAAAACCGTAAATGACAGAGATTATTTTAACGATAAACAGGCACAGGCAATTGTGCTTGATACGGCTAATAAATATGATTTTAGAGCCGTAAAAGATGTGCCGGTTGTAAGCAAAGACGGTATAGTTTTAAGCGGTAACCAAAGAACAATGGCAGGACAATTAGCCGCTAAAAAAGGAACCGATACAAACTATATAGATTATTTAAAAGAGCATAGCCAACAATACGGATTTACCAAAGAACAGATAGCGGAATTTAAAAACCCGAGATTGGTATTTGTGCCGAATCAGGACATAGAATATACAACACAAAATTTTGCTTTATTTAATGCACAAGATAAGAAAAGCCAAAGTGCAATAGAGACGGCTGTAAGTTTAGGTAAAAGAATTAACGAAGATACTATACAACAAATATCCGGTATTTTTGATAAGTTTGAAACTATGAGCGAGTTTAACAGTTCGCCTGCGGATATTAAAGAAATAAGAGATATTTTAACCAGCAATAACATTATAAACAAAAATGATTTAGCAAAATATTTTGAAACAAGTTCTACGGGAAGTTTACAGTTAAGTGAAGTAGGTAAAGATTTTGTTGAAAATTTATTATTGGGAACGGCAATAAAAGAGCAAGCATTAAGAGATTTAAGTTTTATTAAAAATATAAGAGCAAAACTTTTAAAGAATCTTTTACCGTTGCTTGAAAATAGAAGTTTGCCGGAAGAGTATCAATTACAAAACGATGTAGAAAAAGCCGTAAGGTTATTAGTTGCAGCAAAACAAAGCGGAGTAAAAACAATAACCGACTATCTTTCGCAAATGGACTTTTTTCAGGAAGAGAGTTTTACACCGGAACAAATAAAGTTGGCTCAATTGTTACAGCAGGAATATAAAAACATTAAAAGCACATTGACAAGTTATAACAGCCAAGCTGCCGATAATGTTAATTACGGACAAGGAGATTTATTAAGCGGCGGTAAACAGCAAACAAAAGAAGAAATATTAAACGGGATATTTAAAAATAATAAAGGTATAAAAGATATTGAGTTTGTAGAACCCGAAGAAAATAACAATGTAAGTGCAAGCAAAACAGATTTTAGCCAAAACATAAGGATTCAGTTACCGAAAGTTACAAAAACACATAACGAACTTATAAAGAAAAGTGAAATAATAGACCAGCTTGCTAAAGATGTTGATTTACCTGTAAGAATAGGCGGAACAGGCAGAAGAAACATTTTAGGACTTTATTACAGCAAAGAAGAAATGGTAAGACTGAAAGTTGCAAACGATATGTTGACACTTGCACACGAGATAGGACACCACGAAGAAAAAGTATTGTTCGGCGGAGTAGCAAGAAAATATAAAGATTTTACACCGGAAGAAAAAGAGTTTTTTGTAGAGTTAAAACCTTTGGCAACAAAACCGAAAGGGAACGAAACAAGAGGTAAAGTATTTAGTGAAGGACTTGCACAATTTATTTCTATGTTTGTAAATAACCCTGCACAAGCTCAAGCCGTAGCACCTAAATTTTATAAATTTTTTACCGAGCAAGCACCGATAAAAACACCGATACAGTATGAAGCATTAAAGAAAGCACAAGCACAAATGAGTAAATATTATTCGCAAAATGCAACAAATACTGTTAAAAGCCATATTTCTTTTAAAGAAGAAAGCCCGAAACTTACGGTAAAAGAAAAGTTTGATAATATAACAGAAAGTATAAGAACACAATTATTTGACAGACTTGAACCGTTAAGACAAGCCGTAAGAAAGACTTATCAAAAAGCAGGTATGGAAATAAGTGATACGGAAGTTAATAACCCTTATTTTTTGGCAAGGTTATATTCCGGAGCGGTTGGAAGAGCAGAAGTATTTTTAAATAAACATACTTACGATTTTAAGACTTTGCAAAAGACAGGCAAAGCATTAGGCGACATAATTAAAGATATACATAACAAAGGCGGGAACTTAGAAGATTTTGCAAGTTATTTGGTAGCACACGATACAATAGAGTTGGCAAAAAGAAATATAAACAGCGGAGTTGAACTTGCAGCTGCAAAAGAAACGGTTAATTTATTGAAACCGATATATGATAGTTATGCACAAGAATTATATCAATACAGATTAAGTTTGTTGAAAATGTTAAAAGACGGGCAGGTAATAACCGACGAAGCATATAACAATATTATAAATGCAGGTGAACGATATGCACCGTTACAAAGAGTATTGGACGATAAAGTAATTAAAACAGTTGGCGGCAGAAACTTTAAAAGTAAGAATCCGTTAAAAAGTATTAAAGGTAGCGGAAGAGACATTATCAATCCTTTAGAGACAATTGTTGAAGATACTTACAATGTAATTAAGTTGGTAGAAAAAAACAGAGTAGGACTTGCTTTAGCAAAGTTATCAAGGCTTGATAAGTCGGGAGCTTTTGTTTTCGGACCGATACACAAAACAAAAACCGTAAGAGATATTGAAGGAAACGAAGCTATCGGAAGCGATTATACAATAGACGAGAACAACGAAATAAAAGTGTTTGTAAACGGAAAACCGCAAATATACGAAGTTGACAAAAGTATAGCAAAGATAATGAACGGACTTACTTTATCTAATCAGATTCTTTATTCACAAACTTTAGAAGCAGTTGCGACCTTGCCTGCTAAAATGTTGAAGTTTGGTGCAACGGATGTAAATGTTGCTTTTGCTTTTAAAAATATATTGAGAGATTTACCTGTTGCTTTGGTAAGCACCGAAAACAAATTTTCGGTAATAAGCGAGAATGTTTTAAAGTTGACGGTATTAGGATTAAAAGCACTTACAAACGAAAAAGCAAGGTTGGAGTGGAACGAAATAGCAGACCAAATGAATAAAGCAGGCGGCGGACAAAGTTTGTTAATAAACGATAACAGAGATTCAACAATAAAAGCAATAGACGATTTAAACTATAGTGGATATTTAGACAAAATTTGGAATAAAGTTAAAGAAAGAGATTTTATAGAAGCTGCTAAAACGGGAATTATAGGAACGACAGAGGCCGTAAGAGCTTTAGTAGGGTTTTTAGAGCAAGTGCCGAGAATGGCAGAGTTTGTTTCTTCGCTTGAAGGAAAACCTTTAACAAAAGAAAATTTAGAGCAAGCCGGATTTAATGCAAGAAAAATAACTTTAGATTTTGCAAGCGGCGGAAATTTGGCTAAATGGATAAACAAATATGTTCCTTACGAAAATGCTTTTTTCTTAGGTATAGGTAAAATAGCAGAAGTTATAAAAACACCTAAGATGTTTAAAAGATTGTTGGGAGTATTAGTGGCTTATGCAATAATCAATGTTTTAGGAAGATTGATTAACGGAGACGACGAAGAGGTAAACGATGTAAACAGAACACAAAAATATACCAACTTTGTATTTAAAATAGGTGATACGATTTACAGAATACCTAAAACAATTGAACTTGCACCGTTTTATACTACGATAGATACGGCTATAAATGCAATTTTTGACACGATAAAAGGAACGAAAACAGATAAAAAAGAATATTTAAAAGATATTTACGGGTCTATTGAAGCGAATTTAGTGCCGAATGTTTTACCGCAGGTTGCAAAGTTACCTTTAGAATTATATGCAAATAAAAGTATGTTTTTTAAAACTCCGATAGTTTCGGCAGAATTGGAGAAGGTTTTGCCTGAATATCAGTATACCGAATATACAACAGAGTTAGCAAAGTTTATAGCAAATACTTTAGGTAATATCGGAATAAATAAAGGATTAATAGCGGCAACGATAGGTTCTCCTCAAAGATTGGAATATATTGTAAACAGTTTAACCGGTAATACAGGAAAATATCTTTTTGAGAAAGCGGACCAAATAGGAAGAGCGACAGGAGTTTTACCGGATAAAGAGTATGAGTTACCGGAAAAAACTTTAGCGGACATACCGTTTGCAAGAGTTTTTGTTATAAGATACCCGGCACAAAGCAGGAGTATTCAAGAATTTTATGAGAAATATAAAGAAATGAAACGATATGAAGACACTTTTAAATTAGCTAAAAAGAGAGCCGATATTGATACCGTTAAAGAAATGGCAATATACCAGTCTGTAAATAAAGTGTCAAAAATATCTAAAAGTATGTCGGATATAAGAAAGGTGATTTTAGAGACTTATACAAACAAAGATATGAATAAAAACGAGAAAAGACAGACAATAGACGAATTGATGTTGACGAGATTAGCATTAGCAAAACAAGGTTTAAATGTTATGAAAGAAATTGAAGAAAATATTAAGGAGGAAAAATGATAACAGGACAAAATGTTAAAAATACTTATGTAGGAGACGGTTCAACAAGACAGTGGAATATTACTTTTGATTTTAATGACAGTTCACAGATTAAATTTAAAGTAAACGGAGTTGATGTTGCGACTAACTTTTCTTTAAATACGGTTACAAAAGTTTTGACTTATCCGACTGTAGAAAGTGAATTAGACCCTTTGACAAGTTCGCAAGAAATTGAAATATACAGAGATACTTCAGTTATACAAAACACCGAGTTTAATAACGGCGGATTATTAAATGCAAAAATGATTGAAGACGGACTTGATAAGTTGACTATGATTGCACAGGAATTGAAAAATAAGATTTTGGGCGACGAAGAAGGAATTGTAAAGGTTTTACCGAACGGAACGAATATTAATAAGCTTACTCAAGAAGGAGTTTATTTTGTAGTAAGCCCCACACCTGAGGAACAATTACCTAAATATCCTGTTGATGTAGAGAGAGCAAATTCACCGAGTTATTACAGAGCTGTATTATTAGATGTAAAAGGTTCTTTTCAAATAGCTTATTTTTTTAGGCTTTTAAGTGTAGTATCATCTTATACCCCTGTTTGTATAGCAATGAGGTATTGCGGATACTATAGTTCGGGTTGGATAGAAATAGCAAGAAATTGGGCAGAACAAGAAACATTAAGAACCTATCCGGGTAATATAATCTATATACCTACACAATATCACGGAGGAGTAAGCTACTTTTTACCGAATAAGGAATTTAGTGAAAATGACAGTTTAACAAGTTTAACATTAAATAACATAGAAGATACACCGAGGCCTATAGAAATTTATTTCAGGACAGGAGATTCTTTTTCCGGGATAACAGCTTCGCAAATAAAAGGTTGGATAGGAAGCACAACACTTGATACAAACAGTGTTTATAAAATAACTATTACCAATTTAATAGGAAAAATTGAAAAGGTTACTTTGGTTGAATAATTACTGACTACTACAAACAATATTTTAAAATATGAATAATAAGGAGGAGTATTATGAGAGTAAAAATTAAAGAACAGTGGACAAAATTAGAAACTTTGGTAAAACAACAAATTGATAACAGTTTTGCCTTTTTAGCAAATAAGGTTTACCCGATACAGAATACGGGCGACAAAAATATTCTTATAGGAGAGTTCCCTTCGGCACCGACTACGGAAGACGGATATATTTTGAAACCGCTTGATATAAAAGCAGATTACAGATTAGAAGCGGGAAAGGATTTATATGTAAGAGGATATAGCGGAAATTGCGAAGTAAATTTACAAGAGCAGGAGGACTAATATTATGAGCTTAAATTTTAATACAGGCAGTTCTACAAGAGGTGGTAACGGAGGAGGCTCTTCTGGAGTAGTAAGTTTAATTGCTTTTAATTCCGAACCGTCTACACCGTATATTCCCGGTTCTAAGTGGTATTATAACAGCAAGATATATACCGCTTTAAACAGCACGACAAAAGATAGCGGAGAAACTCCTTCTTATACTACTGACTATTTATTCAACGGGGTTTATTACCATTGGAATGGAACAGATTTAACAGCTATTGACGAATCAAATATAATGCACTTAACCGGAACAGAAATTGCTACAGGCGACAAAAAGTTTGACGGGAAATTGGAAGCAAAGACCGTAAGCCTTTCCGATGTAAGCAGACAGGTAGTAACAACGGAATGGTTTGATAAAAAGACAAAAGGTGAAAGCACAAAGATAGGAGTAAGAATATATTACGGAAACACTGCGACCGTGCGACTTGGCGGAGCGGTAGGTAAAAATTTTAGTCCTTCTTCCGATACGGTAAGAGGGGTTGACGATTTTGCAGACCACCCCGTTTTTGAAAAGATTGACTGTATAACAAGATACAACAGTGATACCGGAGAAAATGAAATATTTGTTAAAGGCAGTTGGGAATACAATGCTTTTAAAAATGTTCCCGGATATGACAGATTTTTAGCAAAAAAAATATTTTGGTATAAAGTAGTGATTACCGATGATTACATTGAAATTTGGCTAAGTGCAACGGCTGAAACAGGTTATACACCTGCATTTACAGACAAAGACGGAAATATTGTAGGTTGGAAATATTACGGAAAGTTTGAAGTTTGTCAGGCAGAAGGTGCGGCTGATAACGGTTGCTGTGTAAGGAAAAACTGTATTCCTTTAACTAACAAAACAAGCCAACAGTTTGAAGCATTGTTAAGAGCTAAAGAACAAAGATTAGAGAATTTAGAAGAGATAACTGCTCGTCAGTTGCTTGGTATAGTAAAATATGCAAGCCTTGATTGGCAGGCAAGTGTAGGACAAGGTATAACTACAGGTTGGCAAGACAGTAAAAAAGTTGCTGTTGCTTCAGGAAGTTCCGAAACTCCGGTAAGATATATAATTGTTAAAGCGAGTGAAATACCTGCTACTTTTTATCAGGATGTAGAACATAATGTAATATATTTAAGCAATTATACGGAGGGTTTTAAACTTGAAAAACCTGAAGGAGAAGGCAGAGATTATGTTGAAGATTATACCGTTGAAGAAGACCCGACAGAATATAAGAAAATAAATATTGCCGGGAATGTTGCAACGACTACTTCGGTTACGGTATATTACGGATTAAAGTTAAGCGGTGGTGCTGAGGATATATTAGGCGACGACGGTTACCAAACAGCAAACGGAGATATAACAACGGCTGCAAGAAGACCTGTAATGTCGCTTGGTATATGTGAACCGTGGGGTAATGAACATAAAGCCGTAGGCGGTTTAATGAACAGAGTGCATACCGTTGACGACACTCATATAGCAACAATGATGAACAATCCCGACCCGAATAGAAATGATTATGCTTACCCTAATGACAATAATGATAAAGAATGGGAAGAGATAGGCAATATAGGCACTGCAAGCGGTAATAATTTAAAATTTGTGCCGAGTGCAAATTTGGCTAAAATAGCATTTTTACCGAGCGGTAACAGCGGGAATAAGACTAATGATTATGCTTATTTAATTGCTACAAATGGACGATATTCTGTATGGTATGGCGGCTCCTGTATTACTGGCGGTAACTGTGGTGGTTTCTGCTGGGCTTGTCACAGTTCACTGACTTATTCTCGCCGTAGTTGGGGTGCCCGCTGTGTTTTAAAATAGCCTTTTACGAAAAGGGGGTATTGGGGGAAAATTCCTTGTCCCCCAATATAAGGGCGAAGCCCTAAAAATATTCAAAAATAAGCGAAAGGAGGTGGCTTAAAATGAAATATACAAGGTAGTAGGCAAGCAGTAAGAAGTATGTAGTTTGTAGTATGTAGTTCGGGATATACAAAAAGTGGCGGCTCCTGTAATAATGGCGGTAACTATGGTGGTTTCTACTGGAATTGTAACAATTCACTGACTAATTCTAACCGTAATAGGGGTGCCCGCTGTATTTAATATCAAGAATAAATATAGAAGAAGTTTTTATTGTTTGTATGTTCCGTGCCACTTGGCAAAAATAGTGCAACAAAAGGCAGGCTTAGTAAGTTACTTATAAAGAGAT
>Ga0247611_10001445_pt1 | contig 42107 bp, 37 predicted proteins | sample 177DNAGHGhighgp2_FD_192422 | JGI IMG/M metagenome (GOLD analysis project Ga0247611, IMG submission 192422) | Sheep rumen microbial communities from Palmerston North, Manawatu-Wanganui, New Zealand - 1770 DNA GHGhigh gp2 | ecosystem: Host-associated > Mammals > Digestive system > Stomach > Rumen... | reverse complement strand
CGATGTAGATATGCTTCGTATAGCGTCCGCCCTGGTTGGCAACGAGATAGGGCGACACATACAGCGAGAACTTTGCCGTGTTAGTCCGTCCCCCTGCAAACTCGGAGTTGACATAGACCTGCTCGCCCTCGCCGCTGGTCTTCACCGTGCGCTCGCCGTCGGCATCATACCAGTAGTTGGTCACGAATCCATTGTCGTCAGATGATAGCAGGCGGTTCTCCTCGTCCCAGCGCAATTTGCGCTCACCGGCCTTCTCGTCACTCTCGCCATCCTTTTTCTCACGAGAGGTGTTGACGTATATGAGGTTGCCGTTGGCATCATACTCGTAGGCATGACTGTTCTTGACATTCGCACCCTCACCGGGAGTCTCCTCCGTGCGATAGTTCACGTCAGACACATCGGCCAGTTGGAATTTCTTCCCCTCATCCGTCCCGTAGGTGTATGACAGGTCGTAGCCTACGTTGAGCGTACCGTTGAACTGTAGGTTCTGCTGGGTCAGGTGCTGGCTCTTTGACGTAATGCGGTGCATGTTGTCATAGCCCATTGCAAGGGCGTAGCCAGCCGTCTTGCCGTCTGCTCCCGTATAGGTGCCGGAAGCACTTGCCAGTCGGTAAAGAGCATCGTAGGTGTACTGATGGCTCATCTGACCGCCGGCTTTTCCGCTTTGGGGCAGAGACGCACCATTGGCCACGCTGAGCACGTTGCTCACGGCATCATAGGCGTATGTATTGTCCATGATGATGCCACCGGTAGCATTGACCTTCAGGTTCTGCAGCCTGCGACGCAGTGGATCGTAGGAATAGAAGGTCTCTGCACCGTTACAGTATTTCAGGTAGGTGCGCTGCTCGAACTTGTCATAGCCTATCCTGTTCACATAGTCATACCCGTAGGACTTGTAGCCGCGCACATGGTCAAGCAGTCCGCCGAGGTTGTAGGAGTAGGTCACCTTCTCCTCGTCGGGGTAGGTCATCTCCAACAGGCGGTTGTGGCTGTCATAGGTCCACTGCGTGACATAGGTGGCGATGGCCTGGTTGGGCACAATCATCGTGCGGCGGGTCTTCGTCACCTCGCCCATCTTGCCGTAGAAATACTCGATGGCACCCGTTCCGTCCTCACGGAGCATCAGCCGTCCGATGCGGTTCTGCGAAGCGTTGCGTCCGCCGTAGTAGTAGCGCACGTTGTTCTCGGGATGGTCGGGATAGCTGATGCCGACAAGACGGTGGTAGTCGTAATCGTAGGTAATCTGCTTGCCTTCCTTCGCAAGGTTGGCTGTCTGTTTGGTCAGCACATTGCCCAGTGCATCATAGGTGAAGGAGGTGACACCGCTTGCGGGATGGCTGACCTCCGTGCGGCGGTCGCCCATGTCATAGACCGATGTGGTGACATTGCCTTCGGTATCGGTCACCTTGACCAGACGCTGGATGCCGTCATACTCAAAGGTCGTCGTGATGGTTCCGTCAGGCCCGCTGAGCTGCTCGGTCTTCACGGTCTTATCACTTCCATTCGTATAGGTTGCCTGACGGTTGCCAAGCGCATCGGTGACGGTCGTCACCAAGGCATTGACTCCGCTGTCCGTAGTATATTCGGTCGTGGTCTTGCTGTTGTCCGGCAATGTGACTTCAGTGGCACGATCCAGTACGTCATAGACGGTGACGGTGGGAGACACGTTGTCGAACGCGATGTTGAAGGCCGTCTTGCTTCCCAATGCCTCAGTTGTGGGATAATAGGTCTTTGCCACACGTCCGAAAGCGTCATAGACATTGCGTCCGCTGACAATCATCACGTTCTGGGCGGCAGATGCACCTCCGTCGTTGACTTCCGTGACGACTCCGTCCTTCTTCACCTGAACAGGCCGTCCGAAGCCGTCCACGAAGGTGACGGTCTCCAGGTCGTCGTCAGGATGCTGTATGTCGTAGTGTCTGGTGACTGCGTATGCAGGTGCCGTTATGCCGCTTTCGCTGAACACAGCCTTGGGCTGGTACTCAAAGGCGATGGCGTACGGCACGCCTGTTGCCAGTTCGTTGGGACCTCGGACAGCCGTGACACGCCCGATGTTGTCAACTTCGGTCTCATAATAGAAGTTGTTGAGGTCACGGCGTTCCCTGGCGATGCCGTAGCGGTAGTCGAAGTCGCCCTGCTCGCTGCGGTAGCCCCATGCATCGTCGATGCGCTCCACGTACATGTTCATCTCCGGCTCGTAGCGGTACTTGTACCACATGCGCTGTCCCTTGCTGTTGGCGGGCAGGGTCTTCTGGGTGATGTTTCCGTAAGAGTCGTACTTGTAGTCCGTGACTGCCGAGCCGCTTCCGAGTTGCTGCGTTACCTTGGTCAGATGGTTCGAGTAGTTGGTGTTATATACAGCCGAGACGTTGTGATACACCTGACCGTCGCCGCCTGTCACGGTGACACTGGTGGGCAGTCCAAGGATATGCTTTGCGTTGTTGGACGTATAGGTGACAGCCGTCTGGTAATCGTACTGTCCGCTGCCATTGCTTCCCAGCGTACCCTTGTCGCTGTATTTGTATGACTTCAGTTCTCCATGATAGCCGTTGAGATAGTACTCGTTCCATGCCTCTGACATGGTGATGCCTTCCTGGCTGCCTTCATATTGTTTGTTGGCGGTGTAGCGCAAGGGAACGAAAGCCGATGCACGGTCGCTGTAGATCTCATCCTGCTTGGTGAAGGAGTAGCTGTCCGCATTGGCAGTCATGCTGTATGCGTCATACTCGTTGACGGTTTCAGTGAACTTGTTGCCCACTGCGTCGGAAACGTATGAGGCCACGAGTTTGCCGGACTTGTAGTAGTTGTCAACGGCAAATTCCTGGACGGTCTGGCGATATACGCCGTTTCCATTCTCGGTGTCAAGGTTCTTGGTAATCACCTTGCCGAAGCCGAGGAAGTCGCGCTCGTGGCGGTCACGGAAGCCGTCGGCGTATTCGAATGCCGTTTTCATCAGCGGGCCGTCGTCATGAATGCCGTCATCCACGGTCAGTGCCGACATCACCCACTTGCCACCGGGATGCCCGTAGGTCGGGGTTGAGTGTGCGTAATCCAGCTCAAATCGTCCACCGATGGAGTTGGTAACGGACTTCAGCATGTTGGTACGGCCGATAGCCGAATGCCTTACGGTAAGTTCGTTCTCGCTGTCAGAGGTCACGATGTCAAGATAGCCGTCACCGTCAACATCTTGCAAGGAATAATTTGTACGGTTGATGCTGTGGCTCAACGAAACACCGGGATTTGTAGATATTTTCAGAATCGGACCAGCGGGTGAAAGAGGAACGGGGATAGACACTGTAAATGCGACATTTCCACCTTCGGATGTAGAAGCAGACTTGCTCAATGCGTTCGCACCTTGCCATACAAATGGAGTGTCGAATCCTACGCCAGTATTCAAAGCGACCATGATGCCATTGCCGGATTTCCAAACCTTGTCGGGTAATCCGTCTGAATTGACATCAGTAAGATTGTATTGTTCCTCATTCGCGGAAGTTACTATATTATATCCGCCGGCGAAGCTACTTGAACCTTGGTTATATCCGCCACCGACATTCGCCGTATATGACTGGCTCTTGCCGCCCTGTATGCGGTCAATATCCCAGTCGATAGGCTCAGTAAATGAATATCCCAAATTTAGCCGAACCTTATTCCCTGATATAATTTTATCAGCAAGGCCATCGCCGTTAACATCAATAAAATTCTCAATATTCCAGTCTTCGTTTGATGGCGGGATGCTGAGAGAAGCGGAAATAGAACCCTTTGCCTTGTTGCTTGACTCCTGATTGGCGGAGGTGTTCTTTCCGTTGGCAATCTGCTTGATTGTTGCTACTGCAGAGAGAATCGGGTCGCTACCGAGTGCAAAGCCTTGTGCCTTACTGCCGCTGCTTACCGTTCCCATACCTTCCAGCACCTCTCCGCTGATACCACCGAGAGTATTTGTATATTGGATTTTTCCACCGGCGACAATATCAGGATAGCCATCACCGTTCAGGTCTATCATCATGGATTTGGTCTTACTGTCACCATTAGCGTCATTGTATGTGAATATGGCACCACCCTGAACAACATTATTGTGGCTTACCATTTCCTGTGAAATTGCCGCAGCACCGGTACCTTGCAGATGCTCGCCCGTCAATCCTGCCACGTTTCCGATATTCTCAAACGGATTGGTAAGCACGACATCCTGTTCCGTCAGGCGTGCTGCGCCCATATGGGTCGCAGTAACATATATTTCCTCGCGTTGCCCACTCCAGCGGTCGAGCTTATTCAAGTCTGCACTTAATGGAGTAAACGCCATTGTCAATGGGTCAGGCTGCTCATTTTCATCTTGAGGCAAAACGAGCAAAGACTCATTGATCGGCTGTGAATAACGGTTTTCTGATGCGTTATAGACGAAGCCTCCCCAGCCACGGTATAACTGTCCGAATCCAGCCTGATTATTAACCGCATAAAGGTTTGCACCGGCAGACTGGTATGTCAGAGCCGTTGGAGAACTTATCTGAACCGATACATCGGAAATGGAATTGCCCACATAGCTGTCGGCCGAGAATAATTCAAACCATATCTTATCCGTACCAATGTCAGATTTCAAAATGGCAATGGAATCATTCGCCACCGCACCGGCAGTCACAGCAAACTTCTTCTTTGCGAGCAGTCTGTCCACAGTCTTTACCGTGAGTGTCAGTTCTCCGTTATAGAACATATCTGAGAATGTGACAACCGGCTTTACATATATGACGGTATCAGCCGTGCTTGAAACAAACGACGGAGCGTCTTTCAGATGATTTGCATATATGGTATAGTCCGGGGAAACCTGTCTGTTCTGCCGAGTTCCCAAAGAATCAGTAAAAGACAGTATCGGAGACCACTTTACCGCATCCCATCGTACATTGGATTGGGCACTTACCATAAAGCGGAAGTTGGTAAGCCCATCACTGTTGTCGAGCGTGACAGGTAGTTCGCCATCGTGAATTTCATCCCATGCGAATGTCTTTACAAACACAGTTTTCTCCACATAAGCAGGATTATCGTTGCCATTGCCGTCTTTCTTGTCATTGAATCCGATAATGCTTAATGTGATGTCATCCGTTGTCTGAGGCTTGTTGAAAGTTCCTGTAATTTCTACCGTCTCGTTTCCACCGTCTATACTTAATGATGTGGGAGCAAAGTACAATGCGCCTTCCTCCGGTTTATATACAGTTGTGGAATAGCCATTTGGCATAATTTCTTCCGTACCTGAATATGTAATGACCGGATGCCATGCTACCTCGTCAAATGCACCGTTGCTCATTTCCTCGTTACCGGATTGAACACGGAAATAGATGCGGTCACCCTTGTTTACAGGCACAGCCTGTGCCGTAGCATTATGCGCAGTGGCATCACCTTTGGAAATAGACTGGCTCCACAGTTCGGAACCACCCTTCTGAATGGTCACCCGTACACCGTCGGCCTTGTCATACGCATCTGTATCATAATCACTGGTCGGAACAATCAGAGAAACCGTACCGGATATGTTTACAATACCGTTTCTTGGTGCGACCCATACACGGACGGCATCTTCCATCGGAGACAATCGGATAATTTCAGCCTGTTCTTCCGGATCAACCGCCCCAACGGAAACATCAATCTTGGTGGGGTCATATATAATAGGACTCGGTGTATCGGCACTGCTGAGGGTGAATGTCGGAACAGCATTGCCCTGTGCGTCAAATTCTATATGATTGAAATATACTTTGCCATTTGATACAAGGTCTATCAGGCCATCACCGTTTATATCAGAGAAATAAACAGTCGTTTTTGTCGTGGTTTTAGAAGCATCAGTACCAATGGTGGCTACAACAGAACCCCATCCGGCTTTTACGTCAGCACCGCCGGAGTAAGTATTACTGGTGGAAGATGAAAAGCCGGATATTCCGATTACCTTTATCGGCTCTCCGTATTCAACAGTGTTATTTGTGTTTCTAATCTGCGGACGGTAATAGACTGAACCTCCATCTTTATATACCTTATCGGGCAAACCGTCACCGTTCAAATCCACAAAGGTGGAAAGACCCTTTGAATTGTCATTGGAATAGCTAAAACTACCACCGATAGTGGAAGATGTGGACGAGCTGCCGTCATAAATACCCACACCGGCATAGAAAGAACCTCCGATAGAAGAACTTGTCGTGCCACCGAGTGCGGTAGGTTTGTCGCTGAACATATCCATTCCCTGCAAGGGATTGATAAATCCTGCGTCCAGTCCGTCATTATGCGTGTTCCATGTCTCCTCGCCATCCTTGAACGGCACGTATCCGCTTGCCGCCTGCACGTCGTCGTAATAGTCGAATTTCTGGAAGGCAAACTCCTGTCCTTGGTCGTCAAACTGTCGTACTCCCTCAAGCAGGTCCTTGTGGAACGCGCCATCGACGTATGAAAACGTGTAGCTGCGCAGTTCCTCACCCATGAAGCTGACGGAAACCTTCTCAAGCAGCTTGTTCGAGGAGGTCAGATAACCGTAACGTGCATTGTTGGCCTTCTGCCGCTTGGTCTTGTCGCCCGTCAGCGTCACCACGGTATGAGGTTCGGTGCTCTCGGCGTTGCCCGCGCTGACCTTGGAAAGATAGACGGCCTTCGCCACCAGTCCTCCGCGCACAGGCTCGTCGGCCGCCGTGTACTCGTATTCTATCCAGTCGCCGTGGGTCTCGACAACCTTCTTTAGCTTCCATTCGGAAATCACCTCGCGCGTGTTGCCGGAGAGGTCGGTAATCGTGCCTTTGAGTACGGCACCCTCGCCGCCGTAGGTATATACCACGCCCTGCTTGTCGGTCACTTCCCAGTAGTAGTTAGCAGGACTGTCGCCCTTGCGGATGATGCGTGAGAAGTCGCCGCCCTGACGGGTGTAGAACTGGCGGTCGGCCTTGCGTGCTATCTTGTCGCCACGGTGTGCGACGCTCATCGCGCCGTTGTCGTCCATCGTGGAGAGCATGGAGCCGGAGAGCGAGTATGTCTCGGTCTCGTTTGCCAGGTCATAACGCGGAACACCCCAGCGGGTATCGAGCGTGATTGACGGTACGGAGAGGTCCCAGCCCTGTCCGAGCCATCCATTGCCGCCGTCGCTGTTGTAGCTTATAGCGAGTGACGGAGCCATGCCGTTGCGTGCGGGAGGCATCTCGAAAGCATACTGCATGTTCGCCGAGCCGCGGTTGTTCGCCGTCGGCGGTGCGATGATGTTGAGTTTCGCCGTCGGGTCTGCCGCCTTGATGTCGTTCATCATGGTCGGCGCGAAGCCGTCGGTCTCAGGAGATTCGGGTGCCTGTATGACACCGTTGATCATGTCGGTGAAGTGGGTGGTCCTGGACTCCACGTATGCCAGTTCCTTGTTGACCCTCACACGGTCAAGAGCCACCCAGTGGCTCTTCTCGGTATCGTAGTAGAACGTGCGGATGTCATCTTCCGTGTAACCGCTCGGAATCCTCGTGCGGTCATATTTCAGCCGCACGGTGGCACCCTCTTCCGTGAAGTGCGTGCCGTGAGGGAGGAAGCGGTAGCCGTCGCTCTCGCCCGTGACATTGCACATGGCGAAGTCAAGTTCCGGCAGCGCCGCACTATCCACCGCACATATTGAAAGGTTAATTGGGCGCAACAGCCGTCCCTCTGGCACGGAAAGAGTGCCTCCGGCTACGGAAATGCTGTCCGACTGTGTCGTGGTGAAATATTTGCGGACGGAGCCGTCGGCATAAATTTCTTCATTTTTTGTCTTAACATGTTCCTGCATGTTATCAGGAGCAGGTTCAATGGTAGCATCTTCCGCTTTTGTCTTGCATGATGTAACCTCTTTCTTCTGTAGCCGAGAGTAATTACCGCTTTTTGCAGTTGCCATACTTGGCGATGTGCTGGAGACATTAGCCACTATGCTGGCACCACTGTCCTTCTGCAAGGGCATGGCATCTGTAGTCGAGCCTGGATACATGAATATCCCTGCCAAAGCTGCCGCCGATAATATGACGGAAAAAACAGCTATGATATATGTACGTTTCATAATGTATCAGTTGTATTTGATGTGGATATTTTCTTTATTTTGCTAAGATTTTCTGGGTATGTTCGCCGTTGTCGGTGATGGCCTTTACAATATATACGCCTGAAACAGGTACTCTGAAACGTGATGTTTTAACGACATCACCCTCCATTTGTCCTTCATATATAACTTTGCCAGAAGTGTCAAAAACCATGATGGTTGCCTGTCCGCTCTTTCCACCGTTAAGAACAGCATCATAGATATTGGTAGTTCCGTCCTCATTATGTACAGAGAGTTGGCTGTTCCTCTCAGTCTGACTGGTAGCTTGATCGTCATATTCTGCCTCTCCTATGACGAAATTCTGTTTCGGCTCGATACCGTTGGGGACTGATGGGTCACATTCGTTACCTATATGTATCGAGTAGGCTACCGTGCTGCTCTTTGGAGTTTCTATCTGCACGTTGCCGTTTATGTCGAAATCTTCCACTGGCTGACCGTTAATGGTCAGGTCGGTGATATGTGTCTCACCATGACCGTACTTTATGCAGACTCTCCACAAGCGAAGTGTCCATGCGCTCTTTTTAAGGACTTCCACGCCGTTGTGATACCAGCGTACATATATGCCGCTTATCTTCAATCCGAGTGTGTCGCCAGGCTTGATATTCACTCCCTGTGTCAGGCTTGTATATCCGTCGATGATGAAATACGCTTTGTTGTCACGTACATCGTACCCCCACTGTGTTATATCCTCGGCCATTGATGGCTCTGCTCCGATGCGATACCATGAACCTGTCTCGGTAACTGTCCATTTAATTTCGCCGCCTGTAAATCTGCGGTCGGTGTGCGAATAGGTGGAGTAAAGGAGGTCGCCCTTACCGTGAATGTCATTGCCTCCTCCCTGTGTTAGCGTCAGTGTGTATGTCCCGGATGCCAGATTTTCAATTTTATGGGTTTCGCCCATGAAACTGCCGCTTGCCACGACATCATCTTTTTTCATACCTGTGACGGTATCAACTGTAAGGGCATACTTATATATTGGAGTACCTATATTTATTCCTATGTCTATAGAGCCGTCCTTTTGCGGAACGCCGTCAAGACATGTCGAAGGATTCGCCTCCACATCGGCGGATATGCCATCGAAATAGGCGAACGTGAACACATCGGAACCACTGCCGTCTGCATCCCACAGTATGTTATGGAATATCGTCTTGCCTCTGGTGATATCTGGCATAGAGCATTTCACTACAGTGGTTGTACCTGTATCAAAATTCCCTTCCCCAGAAGGGTCTATGAGCATGACTGTACGCTGTCTGCTATAATGGTAGAACGTCTTTTCTGGTGTGAGGTTATGGTTTAGCTCGGCAAAGTAGCCAGTTTCGGCAACCCCGTTAGTGCGGACGGAAGCCAGAACCAGCGGTGACTCGGACGCTTCGGCTTTGATTACTCCGTGCAATGCGGAAGAAGTCTTTTTATCTGGTAAAACAATGCTACATGCTGCATTCCCCTCGCCGTCAATACGCAGATATACCATGCCGTTGGAGAGCATCACTGAGACATCGTTTCCATTGACACCAGTTGCTATGGATGTGGAAGAAACTTCCTCGTTATTGATTGTTCTAACACTGCCGTCATTACCAATACGGAAACCATATGAGCATCCATCATCTCCAGAACTGCCAAAACCGATGTCAAATGTCGGATGGATTGAAGGGCATGTGAACTCTATAAACGCATTGTTCTCTACAACATTTGGTGTCACCACTATGCCTGCTGTACCCGTTTCCTGACTAATTATGTCAATGAAACCTTTTGGAGTGACCGTCATGCCGTTCCCGTTCCAGCGTACCGTTGCACTGTCACCCGTGACAGGATTGTTCGTCTTCACGAGCCACGTACGGTTCATTATATGCCAAAGAGTGTCGTTGGGAGAAGTGTATGTCCCCAACGATCCTCCATCATCGCCCCAGAAAAGGAAACTTTTGTCTGGCATGATGTTCCCGTATTCGCGTCCCATGACTAACAGGTGTGCTTCTGACGGAAGCCCATATGTGTTTGAATTATGGTAGCTGTCGTTTTCCGGAAGAGATGTGTACAGCGGTCCTTCCTCATAAGAGGTTGTCGAAATCGGTTGATAGAAATTCCATACGCTGTTGCGTGCCACAGATGTCACCCTGTTATGATAAACACCAGCTTCATCCCTATCCCAAACAAGGTTCCCGTCTCCGTCAAGATAGGAATTGTTGAGCGTGACACCATACTTCATTGCGAGATAGCTTTCCACCCTGCGCCTCTCACCAGGAGTGAGCAGGCGGTTGTAGATAAGCAACTCTGGTGTATAGCCCTCAAAGACGTTATTGTCAAAGGTGTTTGTGTTGAACGGACCATTGAAATGTTCGTTTGAGGCGCTGTATGTTCCGCCTATGGTTAATGTTCCGTCAGGGCTGCCCCACACCGATGTATTAGGTGCTGCCGCACGGTAGTATGTCAGTACCTTTGTGGCATGCTCTTTGAAAATGTCCAGAGTCACGGAATCTTTGCTTGTATACTGGAGATCCTCACCGTTGGTATCGCCGTAGTCAAGAGGTGAAATCGAGTTGGGGCGTACTATCTTGTCATTGGTGACAAGGCTACCGCCACCATCGCCGCTTGCAACACCGTATATAACCGATTCTTTTGTGAAAGAATAAGGTGCAAACACTCCGATGATGGTTGCTTGCGTAAGGTTAGAACGGAATAGATTGCCCCATTTCGGGGAATCGCCTTTGGAGAAATCCATTGCTGGATTGAAGTTTAAAAACTTGAGCTGGCTTCTGTCCTGCGTAAAAGCGTAGTTTCCAACATTGCGGTTGTATGCATAAAGTGATAGTGAATCACCAGCAACATCGAACCAGTGGTAGCGACCTTGTAAATTGTTACTGACAGGAACGGTCATGAACCAGACATCTGCGCCATCGTTGAATCCACGGGGTGAACGAGCAGGAAGCATGAGCTCCGATAACATGAAAAGAAAGGAAAAGAGAATAGACCTTTTCATAAGCATTGAATATTTGTAATTTTTGTTATGTTCATTGTTGTAATGCTATTGCTAAATCTGTCAGGGTAGAGGTTGAATAGTATATTTTTATGGGTGTACATGTCCCATTAAACCTCTTTTAATCAGAAATGCAAGACAAAAGTATAAAAAATTACACAACGTTCGTTATCTAAACTGAAATTATTTATAAATTTTAATAATTATTAACACAAATCAAACACTCATTGTGTCCTGAATGACAACTAATGAGATATTACGAGTTTAAAAACAAAAAAGCATGCACGAACTATTAAGGTGGTAGCGAGCGCCAATGATTGAAGCATGATTGCGAAAGTTATCGTGCTATCAAAAGTGAGAGATTAAACTTCTTGCACCTTGATTATGTGTTTTTAGTTAAATAGATAACATACGTTATTTTTAATTGTTAAAAAATGAATTGATTATATCATTAAAACAAGAAAATATGTTAATTTATCATTTGTTTTTATTACTTTTGCACTTCCAAAAATTGGAAATGTGTAATCTGTAATGTAAAGATGTTGAATGAGAAATAAGGGCTCTTTGACGCTTTTGCGTCTGAAGATATTGAGTGGATATGCCTCACTTATGGCTCTCTTTGTCGTCGCTTCCGTAATCGTTGTCTGCAAGAGCGGTAATCTTGAAGAAAACAGCAAGAGATACAGGGAGAACATAGACCGTCGTGCCTTCTCAGAAGGCGCATTCCTGCAACTTTTCGACCTGACTCAGTTAGGCGGTCAGGCTGCAATATGGGACAGCACGAGGATAGCGGCATACGAAAAGAAGGAGAAGTGTGTCATGATGACGCTCGACTTCATGATTATGACGATACCCGATACGGCACAGGTGAGACGAGTTAAGGAAATCAAGCAGTTGGTCACAGAGAAGAAGGGCTATCTGCTGGCTATCCACCAAGATTTGGAACAACTGAGGGACGTGAGTGGGTTGATGCAGCAGAAGATGCCGCAGATCATCCGACAGGCAAACCGTGCCAACCGGCAACTGACGGACGAGGTAAGCGAGAACCTGAAGGAAAACCGCCACAAAACCACTGGTATGTTCGGCTGGCTGAAGAGCAAGAAGAAAGCCAATGCCGAGACAGAGGCTGAGAACAATCGAGCCTTGCACCGTGCCAAGCAACAGACGGACAGGATTCTAACATCGTTGGCAACTGACATTCAGAAGTCACAGGAACGAAGTGCCAATCAACTGTTCCAGCACATGGAAGACCTTGTAAGGAAAGAAAGCCTAATCAATGAGAAGATAACCCAACTGGCGAGCGAGTTCAATGAAGAGGATTCGCAGATGCGCAAATTAGGCTCCACACATCTCATGTCCCATCAGCGGGAAACCTTGCATCTAGTGATGTGGTTTGGATTTGCTGCATTTCTTCTTGCTGTTTTCTTCTACTGGCTGTTTCACCGTGACGCAAATGAACGGCATAGAAACAAGGTTCAGTTAGAACAAAGCAATCGGCATAACGAGGAACTGCTCACCCTTCGACAGAACATGATGCTCACCGTGAGTCATGACCTGCGCTCGCCATTGACTTCCATCATGGGCTATGCCGACCTGATAGCGGAAACCACCAGAGATGAGAAATGCAAGCAGTATGAAGAGACCATCAAGCAATCGTCGGACAGAATGCTGACGCTACTGAACACGCTATTGAGTTATTACCGTCTTGATACTGGCAAGGATGAAGTGGATATGATGCCATTCCGTGTAAAGGACGTGCTTCGTGCTCTCATGGCAGAGTATGAGCCATTGGCAAGGGTTAAGAACATTGCGATAGAAGGAGCATTTACAGGCAATGACACAGTGGTAATGGGTGACCGCAAGCGCATTATCCAGATAGGCAGTAATCTCATGTCTAATGCCGTCAAGTTTACCAGAAAAGGCTCCGTGAACATAGGCGTGGACTACAGGGACAATACGCTAACCATCAAAGTGCAGGATTCCGGTACAGGCATGAGCGAAGATCAGATACAGCGTATCTTTACCCCGTTCAACCGACTGGAGAATGCCGACACACAGGAGGGATTCGGTCTCGGACTGAGTATCGCCAAAGCACTCGTAGAACTGCTGGGTGGCAGGATAGAGGTGGAAAGTCACGTCGGATTCGGCAGTCTCTTCACGGTAACGCTTCCATTGATGGAAGGAGATGAGGAAGTGTTGCAGCGGAGCGTTATAGAGTCAACCTTTCTGCCGGAAGGACTACGGATAGCGATACTGGATGATGACACCGTAGTCTTGAAAATGACCGTTGAGATGCTTGCCAAGAAAAAAGTCCAGGTAGTCGGATGCCATACGGTGGACGAACTGTTTGAGCGGATGAGGAAGAATGACTACGACCTCATCATCACTGACATCATGCTGGGCGGTATGAGCGGTTTCGACCTGCTTGAACTGTTGCGTGGTGCCAACATCGGCAACTCAAAGACCGTTCCCATGCTTGCCATGACAGGCAGGACGGAAAGAAGTGCAGATGACTTTATCAAGGCAGGTTTCCGTGGTTGCCTGCTGAAGCCGTTCTCCTATGCTGAACTGACAAGAGCTATCGCCAACAGCATCAATGAGGAATCCAATAAGGAGGACGATACGCCGAAAATCCCCAATGCAGATTTCTGTATGCTCCTAAAGGGAGAGAAGGATGTAAACGGTATGCTTGCCCTTCTTGTCGAGCAGACAGAGAATGAAATGAGTGAACTGGAGTCCGCATTTGAAACAGGCGATACGGATGCCATATCCTTCCTGCAACACAAGCTGGAATCACGCTGGGAGTTGCTGGGAATCGTGAAACCCATGCTCAAACTGCGCGATGCGCTGAAAGGAAAAGGGTATCTGGATAAAGCCGTTAAGGAAGTCGTGCTTACAGCAGAGCAACTTGTCAATCAGGCAAAGAGAATGATGGAAGGAGGTGCAGCATGACAAGGATTCTTATCATAGAAGACGACACCATCCTAAGCCGTCTTGTCGTGAACTGGTTGGAAGAGGCGGGAATGAAACCAGAATGCGTCACGTCCATACGGGAGGGCTTTACCCGTTTGAAGAAGTTAGACTATGACCTGATTCTTAGTGACCTTCGTCTGCCAGATGGAAGCGGCATCAAGATTCTCGACTGGATAAACGAGAACAGGAAGCAGACACCCTTCATCATCATGACCAAATACGGTGACGTGCCGACTGCCGTAGATGCCGTGAAGAGAGGTGCCGTAGAGTTTATCGAAAAGCCCGTCCATGACATTCCGCTTCTAGAGGCGATACAGAAAGCATTAGACGAGAGAGCCAAGAATGGAGGTGACACGAAAATCATCAAACGTGTCAGCAAAGCCTATCAGCAACTTGTGGAAAAAGCTGAGCTTGTTGCGGGCTACGATCTGTCCGTTATGATTCGTGGTGAAAGCGGTGCTGGTAAGGAGCACATAGCCCATATCCTGCACAACAAGAGTGCCAGAAGAAACAAGCCTTTCGTCAAGGTGGACTGTGCCACTATCACCAAAGACTTAGCACCTTCCATCCTTTTCGGACATGAAAAAGGTGCTTTCACGGGTGCAGATACCAACGCGACGGGACTGTTTCATGAGGCAGAGGGCGGTACGCTCTACTTTGATGAGATAGGTAACTTGCCCATCGAGGCGCAACAGGTACTGCTGAGAGTCCTGCAAGAAAGGAAGTATATACCATTAGGCGGGACAAAGGAGGTCAGTTGTGATGTCCGTGTCATTGCAGCCACCAATGAGGACATAGAGAAAGCCGTCAATGAGGGACGCTTCCGCTTTGACCTGTGGCAACGGGTAGACGAGTACACGCTTGAAGTCCCGTCCCTTGGTGACTGCCCTGAAGATGTGCTGCCACTGGCTGAAGAACTGCTGAAACGATTCAATACAGAGTTTCATAAGAGCGTGGAGGGTTTTTCCGACGAAGCAAAAGAGAAACTGCAATCCCACAGTTGGCCCGGAAACATACGTGAATTGAAGAACGTCATACGCTGTGCCATAGTGGAGAATACAGGTGGATTGATAGATGCGGGACATCTCAAATTCAAGGCAGTCCCACAGAAAGAGAACACACTTGCTCTCAAAGATGACGAAGAAGAGAGGCACAAGATAGAACAAGCATTGCAGAAGGCTGGTCATAACCTCACGAAAGCGTCAGAGATTCTTGGCATCAGCCGTCCCACTCTCTACAAGAAGATGGAGGCTTACAGGCTGAAATAGTCCAAAAGTGTAAAGTCACTTTACAATGGTGTAAAGGCGCTTTACACTTTTTTCTTGCCCTTTTTGATACCCGAATAATTTTCAAAATTTTTATATCATTGTGTATTAGCAGTTTACAAGACTGCTGATACAGATATGTCATGCCGTTGGTATTGGCATTGCTAATAGAAATGATGTGCGCACAACAAAACATCATTTTCAAACAAGCAAAAGAGAATAGCAATGGACTACTTCATATTGACAGAAACCAGTTTGTTCAGACTGATACAGGGTGAAAAGAAGATTTCTCCGGATGCAGCCTACCAGGACTTTGCCCGGCAAGTCATAGAACTATGTAAACAGTCGGACGATGGCTATAAGGCGGTGGCATTGACCTGTGCAGAGACGGAACTCCAGTTCGTGAGTGGCGTTTCTGAGGATATAGGCATTTGCACGAAGAAAGCGTTAGCCTTTGTGCAGAAGATGCTCAAACTCATTACAGACGATAAGGTAATCACCTTCACGCATGAAGAGAAAAGACAATCATCCGGGCTTCGATGGACAGGGCAGAATACGGACTTCATTGAATTGATCTATGGACTCCATACCAAGAAGTGCATCAACGACGGAGAGGTATCACTGAAGGACATGCTCACGACCTTCATGCAGTTTCTGGACTTTGAGAAGCCTTTGGCAAACTGCTACATCACCTATCGGGACGTGAAGATGCGCAAACTTGACAATCGAGCCACCTTCCTACAGGAAATGACCAATGAACTGAACTGGCGGATGAAAGAGGATGACCGCAAACAGGCGGCAAGGCGTTAGCATCTATCTTGCCAGTAACTGGCTGGTCTTTGCCCAATAAAAGTAGGCTTCGGGCAGTCCTATACGCAGTTTGTTCAGTTTGTTAGTCAGTACAGACTCAATCTGCAAATCTTCTGTAAATGGAGTGGCAGGGAATCGTTCAATGGTTTCCTGCCCTTTTTCTATCAGGGTGGCAAGATATGCTGCTTTTGATGCATCAATGATGGCTTCCTCAATGCGATAGGCACCCATATACATGAAAGGTTTGATGTTGACGATGCCCTTCTGCAGAAGGGCATACTTTTCCTTATCCACAAATCCCCTTGTACTGATATTGAGTGCTGTCTGGCGTATGTCCTGATAAATCTGAGAAAGGTCGTGCCCCAAGTTGCGGTAGCCAAGTTCCACATCGGCAATCGCCTTGAAAGAACGTGAAGTAATATCTAAGTCCTGCATCCTGTCGAACAGACGGCCAACATCATAGAGTTGTTTGATGACCTCCAGTGTGGAAAGTCTGTCCTTCTTATAGTAAGGAATGCCCGTCGTATCGGGAGCGAAGGCTGTAAGTTTGTCACCCAGAATATCCTCAACGGAAGGAACCGTGACTTTCTGTGGCTCACCGTCCACCTTGATGAACGGGCTGACAATATCAATGATATTGGTCTTATGATAGTGGCAATCTTCGTAGAGAACATCCAGCAAGATGAAGGAAGTCGCATCGGACTGCCCCTTGAAAGCCACCTGATAGAAAAACTTTGAATGGCTCTTCGGCACGTCCTTACCTGCCTGTCGGCGTTCCACAAGTTGGTACTCCAGAAAACCGCTCTGAGCATAGTCCTTCAGATAGTCCTCGATGTTTGTTCCTGGAGGACACATGATGTCGATGTCTATGGAAAGTCGGTGGGAGCCGTCACCAAGTATCAGCATCAGACTGGTGCCGCCTTTGAAGTAAAAGGGACAGCCGGAAGCGGCAAGCATTTCCAATAGAGAGAAAGCGCGTATCACCTTCTCGATGAGGTTCCTGTCATTGTATTTCAGTTCGATGGATTTCTGGGCAATCCATTCGGTTGTAAAACATTCCTTGTTAATCATTTGAATTGATAGATTTGATAATGGTTTCTATTTCTTTTCTGATACCCCGACGGCTGGCATAGCGCAACAGTCGGCTTTCATTGATGGTATATAGTGACAAGGCATTGGAGAATATATTTAATCCTTCTGCCTCCTGCAGATAGAAGAAATCTTGATCCTTCTGCAAGTCCACTAACAGCTTCTCCAGCGTAGGCACCATCACTCCCTCATTCAGTAGCGTGGGCGACTCTGTAATAAGCGGCTTTACGAATATAGCAGGTTGCGACAAATCTATATAATTATAAATAAGGTCGCGCGTAGGACGTAGATATGCCGTCCGTCCATCATCCCGTAGATGGTTGAAGACGGCAGACGTGGCTTCCCGCTCTGTTTCAATATAGGTTATATTGTTTGCTGCAAGATGGTGCTGCAGGGGACTGATGACACTGCCATTGTATATGCAGAAGTTGGCAAACGGCCAGAGACGTTTCAATTCATCATGAAGGGTACGATCTTCATCTGTAGGGATAATTACAAATTCTTGCTTAGTCGGCTTGGCATATAGACCATGACCGATGCGGCGTAACTGCCTTGATTCTGTCAGTTTTGTCAGATACCATGAAACGGTCTGACGGGAAATGTTTGCTTCCCCGTCAAGATATGCATATAGGTCTTGCAGTCCAAAATTTGGATGCAAGGCAGCATAATCCATGATACTCTGGCTATAATTCTTCATATCATCAACTGTTCTTTCGGGTGCAAAGGTACGCAAAATTTCGGCAATAAACGAAAATATTGCCGAAATTTTGCATTTATAAGGTAAATTTGATGTGATGGTCATACAAAACACAAAATTCCACTACCCTTTCTGCTGCAACAGGTGTTGCAGTGTTGGGTCGTTCTTGATGCGCTCCAGTTCATCACGTACAATCTGCTTGACCTCATCCTTGATGCGGTTGTAGTTGTCACGGATAGTCTGCTCCATGATGTCATTGCCGTCGGCATCTGTGAAGTCGGCAATGACGGGGATTGGCTCATAGTGTTTCATCTCGGCATCCACCTTGGCAGAGTCCACCACAATCTCAGCATGGAAAATCTTCTGCTCAATACGCTCGTTGAAGTTGTCGGACACAGAGCCGACAAACATTCCCTGCGTAAGACCAGAAATCTTGCTGGGCGGGATAAGGCTGTCCATCTGCGTATTGATGGAGGTGGAAACGTCTTGTCGGTTGATGGAAATCGACTGGCGTTTCTGGAGCACTTTTCCAAATCGCTCACTGAGTTGCTTGGCAGTTTCACCAACAACCTGCCCACTGAAGATATTGCCGACGGTGTTCATCACCACCTTTGCCTCCTTGTCGCCATAGTCACGGACAAGTTGGGAAAAGTCCTGAAAGCCGAGACATACCGCCACCTTGTTGCTTCGTGCCGTGGCAATGAGGTTGTCGAGTCCCTTGAAATAGATGGTGGGTAACTCGTCGATGATAACCGATGACTTCAACTTTCCTTTTTTGTTGATGAGTTTCACGATACGGCTGTTATACAGTCCGAGGGCTGCACCGTAGATATTCTGTCGGTCGGGATTGTTACCGACACAGAGGATTTTCGGCTCATCGGGGTTATTGATGTCAAGCGTAAACTCGCTGTCAGACATCACCCAATAGAGTTGAGGGGAGATCATTCGGGACAGTGGTATTTTAGCAGATGCTATCTGCCCTTGCAACTGCTCCTGCGCTCCACCAAGCCATGCGTCCATGAAGGGAGATAGGTAGTTCTCCAGTTCCGGGTAGGATGTGAGAATGGGGAAAATGTCCTCGTACCTGCGGTTAAGCAGTTCAATGGCATGGGGGAAGGTGCAGTACTTGCCACCCTGATAAAGACGAAGGAACCATATCACTGCGGCAAACAGGATGATAGGCGACTCCACGAAGAAGTCACCCTGCTTCTGTACCCATGTACGGTTAAGATTGAGCATGATGGTGTATGCGCTCTCATAGGCATCTGCAATGTCCGTCATGAAGTCGGGATGAATGGGATTACACCGATGGCTGCGCCGTGGGTCGTCGAAATTGATAACGTAGAATTTCGGCTTGACCCTGTAGCCGTCGGAGTGCTTCAGCAGGTGGTTGAAGGCAATGGTGGAAAGGTCGGGGTACTTGTAATCGTAGCAGTAAAGCGAATAGCCCTTCTCAATCTGTTGCTTGATGAAATTGTTTACCACTGCATACGACTTGCCACTGCCCGGAGTTCCGAGTACGATGGTGGCACGGAAAGGATTGACCACGTTAATCCAACCCTTGTTCCACTTCTTTTTGTAGTAGAAACGGGTGGGCAGGTTGACGGAATACTCGTTTTCCATCAGCCGTGTCTCCTGCTGAAAACTCTCGTTCTCGTTGTTGAAAACATCCTCCATCAGATGGTACTTCAACAGTCTGCTCATCCACAGACCAGCCATCATCAGGCAGATGTAGCCAATGGCAATCGTGAGGATGTAGAGTGCCGTCACCACGTCGGCATGAATGGGCAACAGCAGCATCCACCAGTTAATGATGAAGTAGAACACAAATCCTGTACCGAGGACTGCCCAGATTCTCGGCCAGGTAATCTTCTCGTTGATGACTCCCTTCGTGCCGAGGCATGAGAGGGCAAGCAGGAGCAGTGCAAAGAGTTTGGTGTAAAGGACTGAGTGAAACAGCCCTGCCTCACGGTTGAAGTTAAGCAGGATGCGGTCAACAACACTGATGTTGATGCCGTGCCCCTCTACGGTGGCATAACAATACCAATAGACATTCATCACCACAAGGATGATACTCACGGCACGAAGAAAGTCCATGATTTTCGCCAGTGCCCTCAAATCGTCTTCTTGTTGCATAGTAAAATGGAATTTGAATTGTGATTAAATTGCATTTGAATAATAGATAATCAGAGTTTCGGACCACGACGTTTCTTCTTTTTTCTCTGCATCCGTCTTCTAAACTCTTCCTCGGCAGGATCGACCGCCGGGTTGTCAGTGGTGAACAAGCCGAAACCATCGAAGTCGGAATGAGAGTGGTCGTAGTCTGAAGACGGAGTTGACTGGCTCTGCCAATGGTCGGAACCAAACGACTGCTGTCCTCCACCAGTTCCATGTCCAGCACCTTCTTGTGTGGACTGTCCTTGGTCGGTTGACTGTCCCTGTTGTGCCTGCTCTTGATCGTGAGGACTGTTAAAGAACTGTTCCAGAGCATTGGCAGAAAGTTCCTTGCACATGCGCGAACCGTTCAGAACACTGCGGCTGTCGTGGTCAATGAAGGTTGCGCCATAGATGCGTCCCGTGTCCGTGTAGCGGAAAACCACGTCCATACCCTGAGCCTGCAAGCGGCTTTTGAAGTCCTTTGCGTTGGAACTTACCGCCAATATGGGCAGTATCTTTTCTTTCAGCGAAGCGGCTATGCCCTTGTCTGCATTCTGTTTCTTCGACCATGCGAAACGCTTCTGAACTGCCTCGTAGCCGACAGACGGCCCGATTTTGGAAGCCTTGAACGGATTGCCAACCTTGTTGCCGTTGTCATCGGTGGCGGAATAGAGCAGTCCGTGATACTCACGGTTACGGGCTATGCCCCGTGTTTCCTCCACATCTATATTATATAAGGAGAGGACGGCACGGAGTTCTCCCAAAGTCTGATAGTGGTAGCCACGGACAACCGCCTTGACGGTGTTGGCTATCTGCTTCTTCACATCACCCTCACTGGCATTCACCTTGCGGAGAGGAATCTCGGAAATAGCCTGCCCACGTTCTGCCGTGTGCAGGTTGTACTTCTTCTCCAGTTCGCGTGTCGCCCTCTTGCTCTGGTAGAAGTTATTACTGGAACTGATGGCCTTGCCGTCCTCCTTTACACGGATGGTAACGATGTGCATGTGGTGGCGGTCAATGTCCTCGTGCTTATAGACCATATAGGGCTGACCGCCAAATCCAATCTTCTCCATGTACTCACGGGCAATGTTCTCCATGTCCGTATCCGTCAGCCTGTCATCGGGATGCGGATTGAGGGAGATATGCACCACAGGATTCTCCGTGCGGCATCGGTCTGGAATGAAGTGCATGAAATCCTCCATTGCCTTACGGATGTTCACCTTGCCCGTACCGTCATCAAAGATGCGGTTGGTGGCAAGCAACTTGCCCTCGTCCTTGTTGATCTTCTCCCCGTTGTACGCCAGTGCGCCAAACAGCGAGTTTCCGAAACTTATCTTTGCGACCATTTCTGCTGATACTCGTTTGTAAGTTCCACAATCTTCGTAGCAATCTCTACTAACTGCTGCATGTACTTCTCCAGTTTGTAGGTCAGAGCCATTGCCCTGCGCTCGGAAAAATGGCTCTTCAGTTCCTTCAAAGTCTGGTTGTAGTTGTTGCCAACCATGCGGAACTGCGCGTGAAAATCGCTCAGTTTAGTGTAGTATTCGTGCAGTCCCTTGTCGAAAGTGACCACATGGAATGTCTCTCCGAAGAACTGCGCCTTGATGAAAGATGACTTGCTCGTCATGCCGGAACGGTCATACATCTTCAGAAAACGCATGTGTTCCTGACTGGTGAAGTTGACTGAATAGCGGTTTGTCGCTGGATCAGCCTTGGGATTTCTTCCTCCCTTATTCTGTTTTCTGTTCATTCTTGAATCTGTTTTGTTTGACAATATGGTTATCACTCACTGCTTGCATGAACAATGTGCGCCTACGGCAGTATCAACGGGCAGTCCGACTTCGGAGGACAGCCCCAGCCCTCGGCAGAGCAAGGGGTTTTATGCTGCAAACGGAGTTTCATGCAGCAGAAAACATACCTTGCTATGTTCTTGAGAACATTAAAATCCGCTTGCTAAAGCGGACGTGCTCTGACAGGTTTTAAAGACTGGTCAGATGAATTACTCCCTGCACCGCTGTATGCGGTTGGATTAGTTCTTTCTACCGACCTCGGCGGTTGGACTTCTCTCTGTTCTGTGAAAAGAAAAAGACCGTTTCCGCCTTGCGTGAGAGGTAGGAACCTTCCCGACAGGAAGCAGGATGGACGTGTCAGGTGACGCTCACCTGCGTATCATGTCTGAATCCGGCTGCAAAATTACGGCGATTTGACGGGCTGTGGAATAGGCGCAAACCGCCACTTGCAGCCAGTTCACCGCCACTTACAGCCAACTGCCCCGTAATCCATCCGTGCATGGCTAAATATGTGTTCCTTTGCATACGGAAATAGTTCCGCAAACATCAAAATATGCAATTATGAAAGCAAGTAAAGAATCGAATAATCACATACGTGACCAGACAAGTAAATGAATAGATTGACAACTGTATGAATGCCCACATTGATACACATTCAGATATTGATATATGGATATAATGATATGAATAAATATTGATATGAATATACCATTATCTGATTGGATAAAGACGGCGATAATTATTCAATCGTCTATCCGCATTCATACATAGTCAACGATTCCTTTTGAGGAAATAAGTGCGTACATGAATCCATAGGCATTCAATCACGTACTTCAATAGGCTGATAAATGAAGCCACAAGCGAGTGAACAAGTAAGTTAATCCACACATATAACATTAAAGAAGTAAAGACATGAGTAAAGAAAAAACTAATGAATTATATGTAGCCATAGCTACACAGAAAGGTGGCATCGGCAAATCTACAATCACCATGCTGCTTGCTAACTACCTTCACAATATCGGAGGTAAGAATGTGGGCGTCGTTGACTGCGACGATCCACAGCACAGCATCAGTGATGCGAGAGAGCGCGAACTGCTGCTTATCAAGAACAACGATGCGGACAAGGAAGCGGCAAAGGATGTGTTCCGTAAGACAGGTAAGCGTATCTTTCCCGTTGTCGCCACTAATCCCGTTGACGCACTCGACCAGGCTGAGATTCTTATCGAGGACGAGAACCTTGACATCGTGCTGTTCGACCTGCCAGGCACCATCCGCAGCAAGGGTGTGCTGAGCACTCTGTCACAGATGGACTATATCTTTGTCCCCATCAGTGCCGACAGGCTGGTATTGGAGAGTGCGCTCCAGTTCGTTGCCAACTTCAAGGACAATCTTATGACCACTGGTAAGGCGGTCACCAAAGAGATATGCCTGTTCTGGACGATGGTGGACGGTCGTGAGAAGACCGACATCTACAATCTCTATGATGAGGTTATCGGAGAATTAGGCATCTCTGTACTGAATACCCGTATTCCCGACAGCAAGCGTTTCCGTCGTGACTTTTCCGAGCCGGAAAAGGCCGTGTTCCGTTCTACCATATTCTTACCAGACCAGCACTTGTTGCGTGGAAGCCGTATCAAGGAACTGGCAGACGAAATCCTTTCCATTATCAGCAAGTAACAGACCATGAACAAGAAGAACAAGGCGGACTTCATTGACGAAGAGGAATTTCTGTCAGCCGTCAGCATGAACAAGAAAGGCGGCTGTGTCAGGATGGGAAAACCGCCACAGGAAACAGACAACACACCTCACGAAACAGTACCATCAGAAGACAACGAGACGCTTTCACAGGATCAGAACGATGTTTCCTCACCTCCACAAAGAAGCAAGGAGGCGTCACCGTCAAAGAGGACTGCCAAGCAGAGTGCACAAGGCTCTGCACTTGGTAAGCTGAGAGGCGGCAGTGAGAACATTCAGCGGAAACCTGCGTATATCCGTCTTGACAACCATAACCGATTTACGGTTGCAGCGGGTGTGTACAAGGTGACTCTCGGCCAGATAGTTGATTCCATCCTCGATGAATGGTGGGAGAAAAACCGAGATGAGGTGAAAAACCTGTATGACAGGGACAGAAATGTATTTGAAGATAATTAGTAGCTCATTGAAAAGAAAACAGAAATGGACATTGTAATCATCATATTGCTGGTGTGGATGATAGTGTTCTTGCACCTTGTCTGGTTTGACATCAAGCCTCTGGAATGGTTTCGAGGAAAGGAATGCAAAGGAGAAAGAGCCGTTCAGGAAACTCCCCAAGAGATACCTGCCCAAGAACATGATTTCATGGGGAAAAGCCTTGTCAGAGCCAGTGCCACTAAGCCACTTGCAGCCAATTCACAGCCACTTACCGCCATTCCGGAAGAAGGTGAAGAAGTGGACGAGAAAGACGTTACTTTTGCACCGCCAAAGCAGGAAAAGACACTCAGACAGATGACTCCCGAAGAAGAAAAAGAGGCTTTCAAGAGTTTCTGTTATTCCAAGGAGGAACAGGATGATGAGGATGAATATCCGGTTGAGGGATATGCCACGGGACTTACCAGTGAGGAAATGGAGAAGGCCGTCTCAGTCGCCAACGGAGCAAAAGCCAGCAAGGACGACGAACTGAAGGCTGGCAAGACACTCAAAGAGATGGACGGTACGGAACTTCTTGATCTCCTGACGAAGAAGAACCCTGTCTTCAAGGCCAGAGTCCGTGACCTGCTTGACAAGTGTGAGAGGGCAAAGGCAGATGCCGAGGATGAAATACCATCGGCAACCGACAAAGGACGCAAGTCCTTCATGATTGGGAAATCCACGGACATAGACATCCGTGACTTCATTTAATAATCATTATTCATTAACAATTAAAAAACAGTTTTATGACAAAGAACAACAAGAGAATCGGAATGATCGCAGCACTCGTAGTTGCTGCAAGTGTGAACGCAATGGCCCAGGGCAACGGACTGGCTGGTATCAACGAAGCCACGTCAATGGTCAGTTCCTACTTTGAGCCCGCCACGAAACTGGTGTATGCCATCGGCGCTGTCGTGGGACTCATCGGCGGCGTGAAGGTGTACGGCAAGTTCTCCAGTGGTGACCCAGACACCTCGAAGACTGCCGCAAGCTGGTTTGGTGCCTGCATCTTCCTCATCGTGGCTGCAACCATCCTCCGTTCCTTCTTCCTCTAACCCTATACGCATATAACAATAAGGTATAGGAGGAAAAGGAAGATGGCAGAGTACAACATCAACAAGGGTATAGGCCAGTCGGTTGAGTTCAAGGGACTCAAAGCGCAGTACCTGTTTATCTTCGCAGGCGGGCTGCTCGCCATCTTCGTCCTGTTCGTCATCCTCTTCCTCGCTGGAGTAAACCAGTGGGTGTGCATCGGTACGGGTGTAGTGTCTGCCTCGCTGCTTGTGTGGCAGACCTTCGCCCTCAACCGACGCTTCGGGGAGTACGGACTGATGAAGCTGATGGCAAAGAGAAGCAGGCCCCGTTTCCTCATCAACCGCAAAAAGCCATACCAGACCATTAAAAACAAGTTAAACCAAAAAGTGAATGAGAAATATCCTGAAAGCAACGACCGTTGAGAACAAGTTGCCCCTGCTGGCTGTGGAGAACGGCTGCATCGTCTCCAAGGATGCGGACATCACCATCTGCTATGAGGTGACGCTGCCCGAACTCTACACCGTGACCTCTGCCGAGTACGAGGCCATTCACGGCTGCTGGTGCAAGGCTATCAAGGTGCTGCCCGACTACAGCATCCTGCACAAGCAGGACTGGTTTGTCCGTGAAAGGTATGAGCCGGAACTGAACAAGGACGGCATGAGCTTCCTCTCCCGCAGTTTTGAACGGCACTTCAACGAGCGTCCCTTCCTGAACCATTCGTGCTACCTCTACCTGACGAAGACCACGAAGGAGCGTAACCGTATGCAGAGCAACTTTTCAACTCTCTGCCGTGGGCATATCATCCCTAGGGAGGTGAACCGTGAAACGGCTGCACGCTATCTGGAGGCTGTGGATCAGTTTGAGCATATCATGAACGACTCCGGCTTTGTAAGGCTCCGCAGGCTGTCGGATGCGGAAATCGTCGGCACGAAAGAGAAGGCAGGTATCATAGAGCGCTACCTCTCCCTACAGCCAGATGGCGACAAGTCCTTGCAGGACATCGACCTCGACCCTGCCGAGATGCGCGTAGGCGACAACCGCCTGTGCCTCTTCACGCTCTCTGACGTGGCAGACCTCCCCGCAAAGGTCGGAACGGACGTCCGCTATGAGCGTCTGAGCACAGACCGGAGCGACTGCCGCCTGTCGTTTGCCAGTCCCGTGGGGCTGCTGCTGTCCTGCAACCACATCTATAACCAGTACGTGATACTCGACAACAGCGACGACAACCTGCAGCGGTTTGAAAAGTCATCAAGAAACATGCAGTCGCTCAGCCGTTACTCGCGTAGTAATGCCATCAACAGCGAGTGGATTGAAGAGTACCTGAACGAAGCGCACTCCGGCGGTCTCATCAGCGTCCGTGCCCACTATAACGTCATTGCGTGGAGCGACGACGGCGAGGAACTGAAAAGAGCCAAGAATGACATCGGAAGCCAGTTGGCAAGCATGGAGTGCATGCCGAGACACAACACCGTGGACTGCCCGACACTCTACTGGGCAGGCATCCCCGGCAATCAGGCGGACTTCCCTGCGGAAGAGTCGTTCTATACGTTCATCGAACAGGCAGCGTGTCTGTTCATCGAGGAAACGAACTACCGCAGTTCGCTCTCGCCCTTCGGCATCAAGATGGTGGACAGGCTGACGGGGAAGCCCCTGCACTTAGACATCAGTGACCTGCCCATGAAGCAGGGCATCATCACCAACCGCAACAAGTTCGTGCTGGGGCCTTCGGGCAGCGGAAAGTCGTTCTTCATGAACCATATCGTGCGCCAGTACTATGAGCAGGGTGCCCATATCGTGCTGGTGGATACGGGACACTCCTATTCTGGGCTGTGCGCCATGATCAACCGCAAGACGCACGGACAGGACGGTATCTACTACACCTATTCGGATGACAAGCCCATCTCGTTCAACCCGTTCTATGTCGATGACATGGTTTTCAGCGTGGAGAAGAAGGACAGCATCAAGACACTGCTGCTGACGCTCTGGAAGAGCGACAACGAAAAAGTCACCAAGACGGAATCAGGCGAGTTGGGCAGTGCGCTGAACGCCTACATAGAACTGATACAGACGAACAGGGACATCGTGCCGTGCTTCGACACCTTCTACGAGTATGTGCGCGACGTGTACCGTCAGCAGATGGCAGAGCGCGACATCAAGGTGGAGCGCGACGACTTCAACATCGACAACTTCCTGACGACCCTCCGACAGTACTACAAGGGCGGTCGTTATGACTTCCTGCTGAACTCGAAGGAGAACATCGACTTGCTCAGCAAGCGTTTCGTGGTCTTCGACGTGGACACCGTGAAGGACAACAAGGAACTCTTCCCGATAGTGACCATCATCATCATGGAAGCCTTCATCAACAAGATGCGACGGCTGAAGGGCATCCGCAAAGTCCTCATCGTGGAAGAGGCATGGAAGGCACTGGCATCCGAGAACATGGCGGAGTACATGCTCTATCTCTACAAGACCGTGAGAAAGTATTTCGGTGAGGCCATCGTGGTGACGCAGGAGGTGGACGACATCATATCCTCGCCCATCGTTAAGGAGAGTATCATCAACAACTCCGACTGCAAGATACTCCTTGACCAGCGCAAGTACATGAACAAGTTCGACCAGATCCAGGCACTGCTCGGGCTGACGGACAAGGAGAAGGCTCAGATTCTGAGCATCAACCAGGCCAACGACCCGTCACGGCTCTACAAGGAAGTCTGGATTGGGCTTGGCGGCACGCAGTCCGCTGTCTATGCTACAGAGGTAAGTCCCGAAGAGTACCTTGCCTACACAACCGAGGAAACGGAAAAGATGGAGGTACAGGCACTTGCCGAGGAATTGGGCGGTGACATGGAACTGGCCATCAAAAGGCTGGCTGATGAAAGAAGAAACAGGCAGTGAGTCAATCACATTATTTATTTACCCATTAAACAAAAGTAAGAATGAGAACAAAAGCATTAGTGATTATCAGCCTCTGCATGACGCTGTGCGTCGGCAGGGCCAGTGCGCAGTGGACGGTCGTTGACCCCACCAATCTGGCGCAGGGCATCGTGAACTCCACCCGTGAGATCGTTCAGACCTCGACGACGGCGCAGAACATGATCAAGAACTTTCAGGAGACCGTGAAGATCTACGAGCAGTCGAAGAAATACTACGATGCCCTGAAAAGCGTGAACAATCTGGTGAAGGATGCCCGCAAGGTGCAGCAGACCATCGTCATGGTGGGCGACATCACCGACATCTACGTGAACAACTTCCAGAAGATGATGCAGGACGAGAACTTCACCGTTGAGGAACTTTCCGCCATCGCCTTCGGCTACACGAAGCTGCTGGAGGAATCGACCGACGTGCTGGCGGAACTGAAGAACGTGGTGAACATCACCACACTGTCGATGACCGACAAGGAGCGCATGGAGGTCGTGGACAAGTGCTACAACGACATGAAGCGCTACCGAAACCTCGTGTCGTACTACACGAACAAGAACATCTCAGTGTCGTACCTCCGTGCCAAGAAGAAGAACGACCTCGACCGTGTGTTCGGTCTCTATGGCAATGCAAGTCAGCGTTACTGGTAAATACCCGGAAGGAGAAAGCAGAATATGATGAATATCTTATTAGCCATCGACTTTGAGAACCTGCACACACTGCTACGCAGTCTCTACGACGAGATGATGCCGCTCTGTGCGAACATGGCAGGCGTGGCAAGGGCAATAGCCGGATTGGGGGCACTGTTCTACATCGCCTACCGTGTCTGGCAGTCCCTCGCCCGTGCGGAGGCCATCGACGTGTTCCCCCTGCTCCGTCCCTTCGCCATCGGGCTTTGCATCCTGATGTTCCCCACGGTGGTACTCGGTACGCTCAATGCCGTGATGACGCCCATCGTACAGGGCGTGACGACGATGCTGGAGGGTGAGAAACTGGACATGCAGCAGTACCGTGAACAGAAGGACAAACTGGAGTATGAGGCCATGAAGCGGAATCCCGAAACCGCCTACCTCATCAGCAACGAGGAATTTGACAAGCAACTCGACGAGTTGGGATGGTCGCCGGGTGACCTTGTGACGATGACGGGGATGTATGTGGAGCGTGGGATGTACAGTCTGAAGAAGGGCATACGCGACTGGTTCCGTGAGGTGCTTGAACTGATGTTCGACGCTGCCGCACTGGTCATCGACACCCTGCGCACGTTCTTCCTCATCGTGCTGGCGATATTGGGGCCTCTGGCATTCGCCATATCGGTGTGGGACGGCTTTCAGTCCACGCTCACCCAATGGCTCTGCCGATATATCCAGGTGTATCTGTGGCTTCCCGTCTCTGACTTGTTCAGTTGCATACTGGCGAAGATACAGGTGCTGATGCTCCAGAACGACATCGAGCGGATGCAGGCAGACCCGAATTTCTCACTGGACTCCAGCGACGGTGTGTATATCATCTTTATGATCATCGGCATCATCGGCTACTTCACCGTGCCGACCGTGGCAAGCTGGGTGATCCAGGCTGGAGGCATGGGCAACTATAACCGTAACGTGAACAGCGTCACCAACCGAAGCGGTGCACTGGCTGGCGGTGCCGTGGGTGCCACAGCCGGAAACGTCGCAGGACGGTTGAGGAAAATCTTCTGAATGTGAAACCAAAGACAAGAAAGAAAACGAAAATGGAATTTAAGTCATTGAAGAACATCGAGACCTCTTTCAGGCAGATACGTCTCTTTGCCATCGTCTTTCTCGTACTGTGTTCCGTGGTGGTCGTATGGAGCGTTTACAGTTCCTACGCCTTCGCGGAGAGGCAGAGGGAGAAAATCTATGTGCTCGACAAGGGCAAGTCGCTGATGCTTGCCCTGTCGCAAGACCTCTCGCAGAACCGTCCGGCAGAGGCACGGGAGCATGTGCGCCGCTTCCACGAACTTTTTTTCACGCTCTCACCTGAGAAGAGCGCCATTGAGCACAACGTGAAGCGTGCCCTGCTGCTGGCGGACAAGAGTGCCTACCACTACTACCAGGACTTTGCCGAGAAAGGCTACTATAACCGCATCATTGCGGGAAACATCAACCAGACGGTGAGAGTTGACAGCGTGGTGTGCGACTTCGACAATTACCCGTATTCGGCAACGACCTACGCACGGCAGATGATCATCCGCTCCAGTAACGTGACGGAGAGGTCGCTTGTGACGACCTGCCGCCTGCTGAACTCCAGCCGTTCGGATGACAACCCCAACGGGTTTACCATCGAGGGATTTACGATTGTTGAGAACAAAGACCTTCAGACCATCAAGCGATGAGGATGTTCAGGACTATCAGGGCAGGAGCCTACAGGTGGTGCAAGGGACTGTCAAACAAGGAAAGCCGTGTAGTGACGTGGGCGATGCTGGCAGTGCTGGGACTGTTGACGCTTTGGACTATATGGGACGTGGCAACAAGCATGTGAAACCTATAACAATGAACAAGAAAGAATGAACAACGAAGAAAAGAAGAAAGACCTGAATCCTCCTGTGACGGGCAAGGAACCGCTCACGGAGGCAGAGCGCATCAAGCGCAAGAAAATGATTGTGTATGCCATGATGGGCATTGTGTTCGTCCTCGTGATGTGGCTGATATTCGCCCCGTCGGGTAACGATGGTGGCAGCATCCTCGGTGCCAAGGGCTTCAATACGGAGATGCCCGATGCCAACAGCGGTGACATCATTGGTGACAAGACCAAGGCATACGAGGCAAGCCAGATGGAGGACAAGCAACAGGCACGGGAACAGGCTATCGGCAGTCTGGGTGAACTCTACCAGGCTGGGAACGGAAGCCAGTCCGCTAAGGGTGACTTCAGCCTGATGGCAGACAGTACGGCAGAGGCGTATGAGGATGATGCCAGCCGCAAGGCAAAGGAGAAAATCACCTCGTCGGCTGCTGCATACAACAACCTCAACACGACTTTGGGAGGTTTCTATCAGAACGACCAGAGCCGTGAGAACGAGGAACTGCGACAGCGTGTAGCAGAACTGGAGGAAAGGGCCAATGAGTTGCAGAACCCGAAAAGCACCGTTGATGAGCAGTTGGAACTGATGGAGAAGTCGTACCAGATGGCTGCAAAGTATATGCCGGGCGGTACTCAACAGCAGGTGCAGGCTGTTACGTCAACATCGGGCGACAAGGTGCAGGTGACTCCCGTGAGGAACGTGCAGAAGTCGGTGGTGTCGGCTCTCCAGCAGGAGCAGAGCAACGAGGAATTTATGGCTGACTATTCCGTGGAGCGAAACATGGCTTTCAATACTGCCGTCGGCATCGTGTCGGCACTCGACAAGAACACCATTTCAGCCTGCATCTATGGCAATCAGACCGTCACTGACGGACAGAAGGTACGGCTCAGGCTGTTGGAGCAGATGCGTGTGGGTGACATCATCATCCCTGCCAACTCCGTAGTGACTGGCTCAGCAAGGATCACTGGCGAACGTCTGGGCATCGGCATCACCTCGATAGAGTATGCAGGTAGCATCTACAACGTGAAGCTGAATGTGTATGACACTGACGGACAGGAGGGTATCTTCATCCCCGGCTCGATGGAACTGAATGCCGCCAAGGAGGTAGCCGCCAACATGGGCACGTCGATGGGCAGCAGCATCAATATCTCCAGTGATGCAAAAGCGCAACTGGCATCGGACTTAGGCAAGGGGCTGATACAGGGAACGAGCCAGTATATTGCCAAGAAGATGCGAACCGTCAAGGTACACCTGAAGTCCAACTACCGTGTCATGCTCTATGCAGACAAGCAATAGTCAACCAAATAACAACCAATCCATTTATTCACAAACAAAAATCTGTATGACAATGAAGAAAGTTTTTTCTGTTTTCGCCCTAATGATGGGCATCGTGTCTGTGGCTATGGCACAGACAAGTGACAACACGGGTGACCTCTTTGAAGGCTATACCAAGAAGATCACCTACGACCGCATGATACCCCCTCACGGGCTGGAGGTGACGTTTGACAAGACCTGTCACGTCATTTTCCCTGCCGCCATCGCCTACGTGGATTTAGGCTCAGCCAACATCATTGCCGGAAAGGCTGACGGTGCAGAGAACGTCATCCGTGTGAAAGCCGCCAAGCGTGGTTTCAAGGGCGAGACGAACATGAGCGTCATCACCGAGGACGGGGCCTACTACAGTTTTAATGTCAAGTATGCCCGCGAGCCTCGCATCCTCAACGTGGAGATGACGGACTTCATCCACGACGGTGAGGCGGTAAACCGTCCCAACAACTCCATGAACATCTACCTGAAGGAACTCGGCTCGGAGAGTCCCGTGCTGGTTCGACTGGTGATGAAAAGCATCTGGAAGGAGAACAAGCGTCGTGTGAAGCACATCGGCAGCAAGAGCTTTGGTATTCAGTTCCTCTTGAAAGGTATCTATACGCATAACGGGCTGCTGTACTTCCACACAGAAATCAAGAACTCCAGCAACGTGCCTTTTGACGTGGACTATATCACGTGGAAGATCGTGGATAAGAAGGTGGCAAAGCGCACTGCCATTCAGGAGCAGGTGATCCAGCCCCTGCGCACACAGAACTTCGTGCTGAACGTGGCGGGCAACAGCAACGAGCGCACGGTGTGGACGATGGATAAGTTCACGCTGCCTGATGACAAGTGCCTGGTAGTGGAACTGGCGGAGAAGAACGGCGGGCGACATCAGTCATTCACCATCGAGAACACAGACCTTGTAAGGGCAAGGGTGATCTCGGAACTGAAAGTGTCTAACCAGTAAAACAAAGACCAGAGAACTATGAAGAAGAAAATGCTATTGACTTTTGCCGTGCTTGCCCTTTCGATGGGGCAGGCTACAGCTCAGAGAGTGCTTCCGAAGATGCAGGGCATCGCCATCGGTGGCGGCATGGTGGACGGGAAAAGCGACTCGTTCTATGGAGGTTTGACGGTGGACAACTATACCAAGGGCGGCAACAAGTGGGTGTTCGGGGCTGAATACCTGCAGCGCAACCACAAGTATGAGTATGGTGAGGATGGCAGGCAGACCGTTCCCGTGGTGCAGATGACGGCTGAAGGCGGGTATTACAAGCAAGTGCTGTCTGATGCATCGAAGTCGTTTTTCGTCTATGTCGGTGCATCGGCACTGGCAGGGTACGAGGCAGTGAACTGGAACAAGCAACTGCTTGATGACGGCTCACGGCTGAAGGAAAAGGGCGGCTTCGTCTATGGTTGTGCCGCTACGCTAAACGTGGAGTGGTATCTGTCGGACAAGGTGGTGCTGACGGGGAATGTGCGTGAGCGTTTCCTGTGGGGCATCACATCCGGGCTGAACCATACGCAATACGGCATTGGCTTGAAGTTCATCATCAACTGACGGAAGGGATGGATATAGAGAAGATCAAGGAAACACCGATTGCCGACTTCCTGAGTCGGCTCGGTTTCCATCCCGTCAAGAAGCGTGGCGCGGTGCTGTGGTATCATGCGCCTTACAGGGGTGACAAAAGCCCGTCGTTCAAACTCGACACCCGAAAGGAAAAGTGGTTTGACTTCGGCATGGGTGAGGGTGGCGACATCTTTACGCTGGCTGGCAAACTGATACCGTCGAACGACTTCATCCGTCAGGCGCAGTACATCACAGAGACCATGAACCTGCCAATGCCAGAGATAAAGGGGACGGAGTATCTGAAGGACTTGCCTGATGAGGAACCTCAGTTCTCAAACGTAGAAGTGCTGCCACTCGGACACTTCGCCTTGCGCCAGTATCTGGCAGAGAGGGCGATACCCATTGAGGTGGCAAGCCGTTACTGCAAGGAACTACACTATGACCTCCGCAACAAGCGGTATTTCGCCATCGGCTTTCCTAATGACAAGGGCGGCTATGAGGTACGCAACAAGTTCTTCAAGGGGTGCGTGGCACCAAAGGGAACGACCTTTATTAAGGCTGGGAATGAGCAAGGCAGGGAGTGCAATGTGTTTGAGGGCTTCTTTGACTTCCTTTCAGCGGTCTCCATCAATCATGATGCAGCGCAAAAGGACAATCTGGTACTGAACAGCATCATCTACTTGCGGAAGTCAACGGACTTGTTGAGCCAGTACGACCACGTTCATGCTTACCTCGATAATGACGGGGCAGGAAGGATGGCGGTGCAGACGCTGAAGGATAGCCTGGGCGAAAAGGTCATCGACCACACTGCCGACTATAATGAATGCAAGGATCTCAACGAATACCTTGTGAAGAATCAACAGAACATCAACCATCAAAATTCAACGAACAATGAAAGCAACAACAATAATGAAGAAAGTAATGAAGAACTTAGTGAGGGTGGGCTGCATGGCAGTCGCCGTGTTTTGCATCGCTGCTTGCGATAGTAATCTGGATATTCAGACGGCTTATCCGTTCCATGTCGAGACTATGCCAGTCCCTCTGAGGGTGACGCAGGGCGAGACGGTGGAAATCCGCTGCTCACTGCTGGCAGAGGGCTGGACAAGCGACACGCAGTACACCATCCGCTGGTTTCTCTACGACGGCAAGGGTACGCTGAAATACAACAAGAAAGCCCTGAAAGCCAACGACCGCTATCCGCTGCTGACGGATGATTTCCGTCTGTACTACACCTCGGCATCGTCGGACTCACACAGCTTTATCGTGGTGATTGAGGACAATCACGGACAGAGCCAGCAACTTGATTTCAAATTCAACAACGAAGACGAGGAAACGGCAAACATGGAGAAAGGAGGGCAAGGCATTGAGAGCAGGCAATAATCATCAACGTGTATTGGCAGGACTGGCTATAGCCGTCCTGCTGATGCTCTGTCCGTCGGCAGTGACGGCGCAGGAGCAAATGACAGAACTGCAGAGATTCAACTTGGCGGTGGAAATCATCAAGCACTTCGAGGGCTGGCACACCGTTAGAAACCATCCATACGTCGGATGGGGGCATCAGTTGCAACCGGGGGAACGGTATAGTGCAAGGACGATGACGAAGGCACAGGGCGACAGGCTGCTCCGTCAAGACTTGATGAAGATGTACCGACTGTTCGACGGCTACGGCAAAGACCAGATGCTCTTGGCTGTCCTTGCGTACAATGTCGGGCCATACGCAATACTTGGCACAAGTAAGCGTCCACGAAGTACGCTACTGAAGAAACTGGATGCAGGCAACCGCAACATCTTCCACGACTACATGCGCTTCTGCCGATACAAGGGCAGAAAAGTGAAGTCCATCGAGCGAAGGCGATATGTTGAGTTCTCGCTGCTATTCATTCAATAAGACGGTAATCCCGTTTATAATCATTATTAGGTTATAGGCGGGATTTCTAAATGCTTTCATGATGTCGATTTCTTCAAAAACTACAAATCAACTGCTTCAGAGATTATTCTTCTGGATTTTATTTGTACCTTTGCAGAAGATTACAGATAATTTTCAATGAAAGTGGTTGAATACGAATTTAGCAGATTATGCTTTAAGGCTGATGTCATTGAGCCTTTGGGAGAAAATGATACGTTTATTGTTCATACTCCTGAAGGAAGTTTCCGAATGACCAAATCAGACTTCTATAGGGTGTTTCCAAATGTTCCTAAGACTAAAAGCTATCAAGAAGGACGGCTTTATAGTTGCAAATACCCTCCTAAGCGAGCGCTACAATTCTTGATAGATTCCACTTGCATATCTGGCGCAAATGAAAAAGAGCAATACGGAAAGAATGACCTGATAGGAGAAGAAATCCGAGAATAGATAAGAGAAATCGGAGTCCTTTGGCATATCTCAGAACATAATCCGTCTATTGATGAACAAGTTCTTCTAAATTGGGAAAGAGTTCTTCAGGAATGGATTCAGGATGACACGATGCCGCTGATTGTAAGAAAAGAAACAAACAGGAAGGGGCAGTCTTTTATCCATTCATGTGGGCGTGAAGTCATTATATCTGACAACACCTTTGCTATATGGGTATATGGGCGTGTCATGAAAGGTGAAGTATATACTCTTCCAGAATTAAAGGAAATGCTATACCGAAATGAGATACCAATGGTTTTCATGCAGACAAACGATGTTAAGGAGAAGGCCAAATATACAAAGCCCTTGGGATCTTATTCTTTGCCTAAATGGAAGTTGTGTCACATTGAGCCTATTGGTTTCAACACAAACAAGAGCATAGAAGATTTGGATGTTGATTCCATAAAAGAACATTTTATGAAATATGCGAATCCAAATAATATGTTTGTTCTTCCAAAAGAGATTGGAGATTTGGGAGAAATTTCCATCTTTATAGATGAACAAAGAAGAATTAGGTGATTGTAGTTCCAGAATAATAAGCCTTTCGGCAAGAATGGGACAGCGGTTTCTTTTGCTTCGTTTCTTTCTCGCCCCCTGCTCATGAAAGAAACGAAGTCGGGCGGAATTTTCGTCCGTCCGACTTGCTCAGTTAGTTCTTCAGTCCTTTCTCTCTGAGCCATTCGTCCCGCTTCGCCCTGCATTGTTCCAGTGTAGGGCGGACGATGGTGAACAACTCGCCAGTCTCTGCGCTTCGGTAGTCGTACTGCACTGCCGTCCTCTTTGGTCGGGTGCTTATGACAAAAGTCTCATACTGCTCTTGCCCTTTCTGAGTGGTGCTTACTCCGTTCTCGGTCATTCTCGTTGCCATAATCAGTAGTGTTAGTTGAGTTGATAAATGTCGATGATGGTGTCCTCGTCATAATGGAGTGAAAGTGTCGGTTCAAACTTGCCGATAAAGTTGAAATGCTCCCTTCTTTCACGGTAAACATAGAGGAACTTCCCTAAAAGGTCTTTGTTCTCTTGTGCGCCAAGGTGTACCGAAGTGTTGAAGTCCTCGGCTACTCCCCAAACATCGTTTGCCACACCTTCACGGCAAACGGCATCAATCAATTTGAATGTCTCTTGTGTCATTGCTATATAGTCTAAAGTGGTGGGAGTGCCGAATTGATCCCACCTTATTTATATTATGCGTGGTAGAAGTCGGCTTCTACTACCTCTGCTGCTATGCCAAATTCGGGATGGCTTGCGAAATAGGGCTCGTCTATGCCCGTCCAGTCCACCATATAGCCGTGTGGAAAATTCGCTTCGATAAAGCCGTTTACCAACTCAATGTCTAAGTCTGTCAGTCCCGTGGTATCGCCATATTCCAACATTGGTATGGCATAGGTCGGAATTTGGAATGTTCCTGCGTGTCTCATAATGCGCTCTCGTTAAAATTCAACTATCAGTAATCTCTTGTCTGCTGTGCTTCCGTTGTAGGGACAGCGTTGCACTACCCAAAGGTGACGGCTTCCCCATCCCCACAACAGATGTTTCCTAAACTGCTCCTTGAAAGGAGAAAAGTCCAGTGCCTGCTCCAGTTCCCTGCGTGTCTTGGCAAGGGTCAGCAGGTTGAGGAAACGGACAATGACTTGGTCTGTCTCGCTGTCCCACTGGTTGATAACGCTCTCAATCTTTATTGTCATAATCTTGGTGTTTTAGCGGTGGGAGGTGCTGATGTCCTCCCACCTTGGTTAAACTTATGCTGCTTTCATTCTCTGTCGGATGATGTCTGCGTTGCTGTTCACAAGGCTCACGATGCGGTCGTGATACTCGGTGTTCTTGTTGCAGACACCTCGGCTCTGCACCACTCGGAACTCATCAAGGCTAAATTCCACAGTCTCAACTCGCTCCCCATTGATAGTGGCAGAGAAGATTAGGCTTTCCTCGTTGAGATAGTAGGATGCGCTGAATACGCAATGGTGCATGTGGTTTCCCTCCTGACGGTGTTCCTCCACACTCTCCAACACACGGACGTTGATTAGCCCATCAGTGAAAAGCAGACCGAAGAACTTGCCTTTCATTGCCTTGAACTTGGCTTCGTTCTTGGCTGCTCTTTCCATGTCCTCGGCTCTGCGCTCACGCTCTGCCTGCTCGTCTATCTTCTTCACCAACTTGTCGTGTGCTGCACTGAGGTCAGTGGGGCAAATGTAGTGTGCATTGCGGATGTCCTTGCCAACCTTGCTGAGCATACGGATGGTGTCACACCATAGACTGATGTTGCCGATATGGTAGTGGTTGCGCTTGGCAATCTTGTAGGAGTTCCAACAGACTTCAAGGTCGGTGGAGTGCATCATGAAGTGACGGAAGTGGTCGGTGCGTCCCGATTTGAGAAGGGTCTCATAGCGGTTGTCACGGAGTATCGCCTTGAACATCGTCAATGGTGCCAGTCCGTAGAGGTCACCCGTGAAGCCGTTGCGCTCCAGTTCGGGGATAACGTCCATCTTCGGGTAGAGGGGGAAGGTGGCGAGATGGCTGTAGGTGTCGTTATCATAGCGGAGTGCCATGCCCTCGTAGTAGGAGAAGCAGTCAAGGTATGGTCCCATTGTGCGCTTCAGTCCTATCACTTCACATTGCCCCTTGCCGTTGATGTAGTAGCGGCATATCTCTCTACAAGTAGCCTTGGAGGGTTCGCCCTTGCGGTGCTCAGTCTTGACCTGTGCCACACGGAGGACTTGCAGCCCTTTCCTTGTGGTGAGTGTGGTGAAGTAGGCTGACTGGCTGAGGGTGCGGTTTCTCGTTTCTTTCACCTCTAACTTGCGTCCACAATGGGGGCAGGTAAGGTGTTTGTTTTTCTTTTCAGCGTCTGTGATAGTCCACTGGTGTCCGCACTCCATACAGGTATGGCGGAGTGAATTGGGATAGCGGTAGGCATAGTGGTCGGTGAGTTCATCGGCTGCCCACTTGATAACTCTCTTGGCGATGGGTGCCGTGCCCTTGTCGGACTGGCACACCATCTTCTGAAATTGCGTTCTCGGTTTCATAATGCTCTGTTAGAAGTTGTCGAATAATGAGGGTTGTTGAATGGTGGAGGTCTGTGCCGTCCTTGCCTTTGGCTTGCTGCGTTGGGAAATGCGGTTGTAGGTCTCGTTCTCCAGTCTGTGGATGGCATTGCGACGTGCCTCCTGCTTCTCTTCCTCGGTGAGTTCCACTACATGGTTCACTTTCACGTCACACTCCACCGGCTTGCCCACCTCTAAGTCCTTTTCCTCGGCTGCGTGGATAGCCAGTGAGTAGATTTCATCGTCATCGAAGCCGTGGCACTCGCTCTTCATCACTTCGTTGAGGATATAGGTCACGATGTCATCGATGCTGCGGTTCACTGCGTGGTACTTCTCTGCGAAGAGCGTGTCCTCGCTTGCCCTCTGCTCCAGATAGGAGTGGATGGTCTGTTTGAAACTTTCAGTTCCTTTCATGTCTGTAATGGGTATTTAATGGGTTGTTACTTTTCTTTTCAGAGTGACACAATCCAAAGGAAAGTGCCTATAAGCAGGAGGATGGTGAGGATAATCGCCAACCAAGAGAGGATGATGGAGAGGACAGTCTCAATGACTGCTGCCATCAGGTTGCATACAAGGTTCATCAGCCAGTCCAAGATGCGGAGGGGCATCAGAGCCATCATCATTGCCGTTGAAATTGCCATTTGTCTCATATTGCGCTTCGGTTTGGTTTGTATATGATTGCGGTTTCCACGAGTCGGAGGAAGTGAGTTTCCTGCCTTTGACCTATATGTATGAACCGCTGAACTTGCCATTTTTTTTGCGTCTGTCCTGTCGCCGTTGTCGTTTCGTTTCGGCGGCTCCACTAAGGCTACGAGGTCGGCTATACAAGTTTTTCGTGGAAAATACTACCTCGTAAGAGTGTGGAGATTTTCCCGCGAAACGCCTGCGCCCCGAACTTGTAGAGCCGAGATCCGTGGCCATAACTTTGCCGCCCAAACGGAACTACCGGGGATGGGACAGGAAAAAGTGGCAATTCGCGACAAGAAAACATATATGGGGCTGGAACTCGGCTCTCCGACTTTGTGGAAAGCCGATGTGTCACTGTTTTGCAATATAATCCGGTCAAATACTTAATATATGTTGCAAAGAAGGCCAAAACTGATGAAGTCTGAGTTTTTATGCGTAAATTTGTGCCAGAATTTGAAATTTCACAAGGTTATATCATGGGCAATATCAAGATAATCAAAGGCGTGTTCGACACCAAGCTGGAACTGAAGGATGCAAGTGTAGTGGCTGGCTTCCCTTCTCCTGCTGACGACTACACCCACGAGACACTGGACTTCAACCGTGACTATATCCGTCACCCCGAAGCCTCGTTCTATGGCAAGGTGGAAGGTGACAGTATGAGGGATTTTGGAATCTATATTGGCGATTATGTTATCATTGACCGAGCCGTTGAACCACATGACGGCTTCATTGTCATTGCATGGCTAAGAGGTGAGGGCTTTACAATGAAGAACCTGGATATGACCCACAAGAAAGATGGTTACATTGAATTACGTTTAACCAATCCCGATATCCCTATATAAAAGATAGATGACCCAGACAATTTCGATGTCTGGGGGTACTTTTATTCACCTGATAAAAACATTTAAGAGGACATGAACTATAATAAAATAGCAAAGAAACTGGATAAATGGAATCCCTTAGCAATATTATTAACTATAATTGGTTTTCCTTTAACTTTATTGAGCCTTTTCGATATACGGTTCAAAGCATCTGTTAATGTTTTTCATATTATACTTTTAGTATTATTTCTTTTATTATTTGTTTACTATTATGCAAAAAAGAGGAAATACTTAAAGGGAATAATGGATATGTTGAAAATATATCAATTCACTTTAAAAATACAAAAAGAAAACACCCTTTCCTCGCCAAACGAATACCTTTACAACCTTAATTTTATTTGCTCAAAAATGTCAACCTTGCTAAGGCAATTAACAGGGCGTAACATTATTGTATCTTTAGGGATATTTGTAGATGATAATGGAACGCTGAATATAAAATATATAATTCATTCTGCACTAAATGAGAATGAGCAAGGTAGCATTAGAAAATTTGCACCTCAGATGTCTTTAAATGATATTGGTGAGTTATTTAATTTGAAGGAGGAAAATGTTTTACAAATTGTAAGGATTAATATTCCACGAACAGATAAATACAATAATGTTACTAATTATTCAGGAACAATGGTTGTACCATTAATGATGGACAATGTATGTTTTGGCATCATTAATTTTGATAATATAAATAAAAAAGACCAAAATAAGCTGTTCTATCGAATTATTGTGCAACAATTTGCAATGATTGTAACTCCTATTGTTTATAACATACACAAATCTGAATGTGATAACATACCCTCTGATAAACAAGAATTTTCCAGGAGAAAAAAGAATACAGTGAAAAAGAAAAAAGGAAGGAGAAAATAAAAAAAATAATCTATTTGTGAGGTATATGAATAATGAGAGAACTCACATATATGGAACTGAGGTTTCTTTGCTTCTTTCTTTCTCGCCTTGCGTGCTCATGAAAGAAAGAAGGCGGGCGGCATCTTTCAGCCGTCCGACTTCCCTGCTCACTTGTTGATTATAACTTTCCCTGCTCGTGGTAGGAGTAATATGCTCCGTCCGTCACGATAACATGGTCGAGGAAGTGGATGCGCATGACCTCACAAGCCTGTTTCACGCTTTGTGTCAGCGTATCGTCAACCCTGCTGGGGTGTGTGCTGCCGCTGGGGTGGTTGTGGCAGACTGCCATGATGGTCGCATTGTTGAGAACTGCCTCACGTATCATAATCCGTATGTCTGCGCTCACCTCGGTGATACCTCCTTGGCTGATGCGCTCGGACTTGATAAGGCGGAAGTTCTGATTTATCAGCAGGATGTGAAACTCTTCCGTTGCGAGGTCTTGCATCTTGGGCAGCATGTAGTTGTAGATACGGGTGGCTGTGCTCATTTCGGGATGCAGTTCGGGTGTCGCTATCTGCCTGCGCTTGCCCAACTCAACGGCTGCGAGTATCTTGCAGGCAGTCTGTGTGCCAACTCCCTCGATGTCGAGTATTTCATCGAAACGAGCCTTGCCCAATGTGTTGAGGTTGTGGTTGAACTTGCCCAACACTTGGCTGCCAATATCCACTGCGCTGTACTGTTGTGTACCGCTGCCAATGAGGATGGCAAGTAACTCTGCGTCAGTTAGTGACTCTGCGCCTAAACGCTGTAATCTCTCGGTGGGGCGGTCTTCGGGTGCCCACTGCTTAATGCTCATTCTTAATGCTGTGTTCATAATCAGTTGTATTTATAATTGTTTGTTCTACGATAGTTCTTTGT
>Ga0247611_10001444_pt1 | contig 42209 bp, 32 predicted proteins | sample 177DNAGHGhighgp2_FD_192422 | JGI IMG/M metagenome (GOLD analysis project Ga0247611, IMG submission 192422) | Sheep rumen microbial communities from Palmerston North, Manawatu-Wanganui, New Zealand - 1770 DNA GHGhigh gp2 | ecosystem: Host-associated > Mammals > Digestive system > Stomach > Rumen... | reverse complement strand
TGCTTTCTCTGCTGCAGCTTTTTCTGCCGCAGCTTTTTCAGCTGCAATTCTCTCAGCTTCTGCCTTTTCTGCCGCAGCTTTTTCTGCCGCAGCTTTTTCTGCTGCAATTCTCTCAGCTTCTGCCTTCTCCGCCGCAGCTTTTTCAGCTGCAATTCTCTCAGCTTCTGCCTTCTCTGCCGCTGCTTTTTCTGCCGCAGCTTTTTCAGCTGCAATTCTCTCAGCTTCTGCCTTTTCTGCCGCAAGGCGCTCTTCCTCTAGCCTTGCTGCCTCTGCTGCTTCAGCTTCTTTTCTTTTTTTGCTTTTAAAAAACTCAAACATAAAATCCCTTTCATATACTGTCTCTACTTATTATGCCTTCTTCATTGCCTTTTCATCAATCTTATCGTCAATAAGACTTACTGAAACTAATGCAGATACACCCTTCTCCTGCATTGTAATTCCATAAAGTGCATCAGCCGCATTCATGGTTCCACGTCTATGCGTAATTACTATGAACTGAGTGCTGTTGGTAAAATTATGAAGATACTCTGCAAATCTTGATACGTTAGAATCATCAAGTGCTGCATCAATTTCGTCAAGAAGACAGAACGGTGATGGCTTTAGATGAAGAATTGCAAATAACAGCGCAATCGCTGTAAGAGCCTTTTCTCCACCTGACAGCTGCATAATATTGGTAAGCTTCTTTCCTGGAGGAGTCGCACTTATCATAATATCTGATTCAAGAAGATCATCGCTGTCTGCAAGCTCAAGCTTACAGGTTCCGCCGCCAAAAAGAGCCTTGAATGCAATATCAGACTGCTTTCTGATTTCAGCAAACTGCTCTGCGAACTGCTGCTTCATCTTCTCTACAAGCTCCTCGATGAGCTCTATCAGCTTGTCTCTTGCTGCTATAATGTCATCATGCTGGTTAGTTAAGAAATCAAATCTTTCCTTTACCTCAATATACTGCTCAATAGCATTGACATTTACATCTCCTAAATCCTTGATCTGAGATTTAATCTGAGAAATCTCTTTCTTATTCGCATTAGGATTTCCCATCATCTCATCATCCTTATAGCCTTCTGCATCTGATGGAGTAGCTTCATATTCATTCCAGATATATTCCGTCAGGCTATCAAAATTTTCATCGAGCTTTTCCTTTTGATTATCAAGGCGGACGCTTTCCTTATCAAGGCCGGTAATTCTTGCATTGAGCTTTTCATGATTCTCAAAGAGCTCCTTATTTGATGCATTGAGTTTTTCCTTCCATGCCTGAAGATCAGCAATTTTCTCCTCGACCTTTTTTGCTGCCTCTAAGGACTGCTTCTGAACCTGCTTTAATCTGACAATATTATCATTTTCTGTCTTGATTACGCTTTCATTCTCTGCAATATCGCCTTCAATTTCTTCCTTTTCCTTTAGAAGATCTCTGCTCTCATCCTCGATACGGACAATATCCTCATCATCATGCTTTTTATCTGATTCTATTACATTGATTCTAGCTGAAATCTCTGATAAGGTATCTTTTTTCTGTGCTGTAAGCTCACGGATTTCCTCTATCTTTGCTGAAAGACGGTTCTTTTCCTCGCTTCCTGCACTATCATTTCCTTCTAGCGCTCCTCTCAGCTTTTCATTTTCCTCTATGGACTTATCGATTTCCACAAGCTTTCCTTCGATTTCCTTAAGCTCTGCTATATTTGCCTCATAGGCATTCTTAAGCTTTGTAAGCTCGGAATTCTCATTGCTAGCGGATATATTCAGGGCATTTTCCTTGATTGTAAGTGCTGAAATCTCATCACTAAGAGTCTTCTGCTTAAGGTCTGCCTGCTCTGATTTTTCTCTATCTCTTTCGCAGATAAGCTTTAATTCATCCACCTGCTTCGTAAGCTTTGCTACCTCTTCGCCAAGCTCAGCAAGCTCTCTCTTTCTCGAGAGGAGATTTGAAGAATTCTTATAGGTACCACCAGACATTGATCCGCCTGGATTTATCTGATCTCCCTCAAGGGTAACTATTCTAAGCTTTCTATGGTATTTCTTTGATATTGCAAGACCATAGTCCATATTTTCTACAACTAATATTCTTCCAAGAAGATGCCTTACTAGTACAATAAAGCGGCCATCTGCCTTTACAAGATTATCTGCTGTGTCGATGGCTCCCGGCTCATCTAGGGCATCTCTTTCCTGGATTCCCTGCGGTGAAATAGCTGTAAGTGGTAAGAATGTCGCTCTTCCTGCCTTCTCACGCTTTAATATTTCAATTAAAGACTGAGCTGTCTTTTCATTGTCTGTAACTACATTCTGCATGCTGCCGCCAAGCGCTGTTTCTATGGCAGTTTCATACTTCTTTTCCGAGCTGATAAGATCTGCAACTACGCCGAATATTCCGCTTAGGCGTGCTTTTTCCTGCATTACTCTCTTTACTGCAGAACCATAGCCATCATATCTCTCAGCCATGTTCATAGTATAATCGAGCTTTGTCTTTCCCTTTGACAGCTCATTTCTCTTCGCATTCAGCTCTCTTTCATCATTTATGAGCTTTTCTTTAAATTTTACTGCATCTCCTGCATGCTCTTTTACTTCTTCACGCTTTTTAGCAAGGTTCTCTCTTATATTCTTAAGATTTTCACTATCTTCCTTGTACTTAATTTCTAATTCATCAGCTGCGCTTTTTCCAGTAATGAGCTCTGAGGATATGGAAGACTTTCTGATATTTATCTGCTCTCTTTCAGCCTTAAGTGCTGCTGAATTCTGCTTTATTTCAGAAACCCTGTTCATTTCTTCAAGGAGCTTTTTATCTGCATTTTCAAGCTCTGTCAGCTTTTCTGAAAGCTCGCTTGAGAGTCCTTCGAGTTCTTTTTGAAGAGTCTCTTTATTTCCTATTTTTTCCTCTAATTCCTTTTTAAGAGCCTCAGAAGATTTCTTTTTTGCTTCCTTCTGAGAATCCTTTATCTTAAGGGAATCATTGATGCTATTAAGTCTATCCTTAAAATGGATGGTGTTTGAATTTACACCATTTATCTTAGTTTCACAGACACTTATATCTGAAGCTGCTCTTTCAGCTGCTCCATACTTTTCTTCTCTTTCACTTCTCTTTTCTTCGATTTTTGCTTCGGTGTCAGTTATGTCCTGTCCAGCCTTTGCATAATCATCCTTAGATCTTTCAAGCTCGCTTCTTGCAGCCTCAAGCTCTGCTGAATTGATTGCTATCTTCTCAGAAATCACCTTCTGCTGCTCTACTACTCTTTTTTCCTCGCTAAGGAAGAAATTCATGTCATGCTTTTTAAGCTTTTCTTTAAGGTCTAAGTATTTTTTAGCTGTATCAGACTGTCTCTCTAATGGACCTATCTGCTTTTCAAGCTCTGATATGATATCATCTACTCTTTCAAGATTTGCCTTCTGCTCTTCAAGGGATTTTTCTGCTTCACCCTTTCTGCGCTTGAACTTTACGATTCCTGTAGCTTCGTCAAAAAGTTCTCTTCTATCATCAGCTCTTCCTGAAATGATTTTTTCGATCTGGCCCTGTCCGATAATGGAATATCCTTCCTTACCGATACCTGTATCATAGAGCATTTCCTGAATCATCTTAAGACGGACAACGCTTCCATTTAAAAGATATTCACTTTCTCCTGATCTATAAACTCTTCTTGCAACGGTAACCTCTGAAAATTCTACGTTAAGTCTATGATCTGAATTGTCAAAGGTAATAGCTACATACGCACTAGATAATGGCTTTCTGAGCTCTGTTCCCGAAAAGATGACATCCTGCATCGATGAGCCTCTTAGCTGCTTTGCACTCTGTTCTCCGAGAACCCAGCGCATTGCATCTGCAATATTGCTCTTTCCCGATCCATTTGGTCCTACAATTCCAGTAATTCCTTTTCCGAATTTTAATATGATTTTATTTGCGAACGATTTAAATCCCGAGATTTCAATGCTTTTTAGATACATTAAGCTTTTCTATTTCCTTTCTCGCAGCATCCTGCTCTGCTGCCTTCTTAGTGTGTCCTTCTCCCACTTCACATACTTCTCCGTCTATAATTACTGCTACCTTGAATTTCTTATTATGATCTGGTCCTTCTTCACCTATGATCTTATATTCAAGACTTTTATCTCCTTCTCCTTGAAGAATCTGCTGGAGAGTAGTTTTGCTATCACAAAAGAGCGTTTTATCTTCAACATCTGTAATTACAATTCTTTTAATAAATTCTTTTGCACTAGTAAAACCACCATCCAAATAAATGGCCCCTATAACAGCTTCAAGCGCATCTGATAAAATAGAAGGCTTATCAGCGCCACCCATCATTTTTTCTCCATTACCAAGCTCTATCATCTTGCCGAGCCCTATCTGTCTTGCACAATAAGCCAGCGCATTTTCACATACCTTTGATGCGCGTATCTTTGAGAGCTCTCCTTCATCCTTTTCCGGATACTTATTGAACAGATTCTCACTCATTACCAGCTCTAACACAGCATCGCCAAGGAATTCTAATCTTTCATTATCCTCTGGCTTATTCATTCGCCTTTCATTGGCATAAGATGAGTGCGTGAGGGCCGTTTCAAGCTTCATTATGTCTTTAAACACATAGCCTAGTTTTTTCTGAAAATCACTTAGTCTGGATAACCTATTATTGGTCATAGCTTTTCTCCTTTCTTCATGCTAATTTAGTCCCATTAATGGGCATAATCGATTTATTATACCACACTTTTCAATTTTTAGCAAGTTTTATGTAATTTATTAGAAAATCAGTTTATGTAATTTATTGGAAAGTAGGTTTATTTAATTCATCAGAAAATCAGTTTATGTAATTTATCGAAAAGTCATATGAGACATTTGTGATAATATCCTAATGATGTATAGTATCTCCATCAACAAATAGAGGTAATCATTATCAGGAAAAAACTTTGCAAAAAATAAAAGGTCAGATTTCTCTGACCTTTACTAATCAAAAATATTACCGCTTCTTAGTTGATAGCAGCCTGGATCTTTTCTACAGCATCGCCTACTGTAACAATAGCCTTTGCATCCTCATCGCTGATCTTAATTCCGAATTCCTGCTCCATTCCCATGATGATCTGCATTACATCAAGTGAATCACAGCCAAGGTCATCAATGAACTTTGAATCCTCTGATACCTGATCTGGCTCAACATTAAGTACCTCTACGATGATGTCTCTGATTTTTTCGAATTCCATTTTATTGTCCCCTTTATAGTTTATTATTATATACGGCAATTCATCTCCTATTTAGTCGAATCCTTACCGGATCTGCCTTTTTTTCTAATTGTATCTATTTTGATACCTCTGAATTAGCACTTATATTCTCTTCGATTTTCTCGTTTATTCTCTGTTTCTTGAAATCTATGCACTGAATAAGAGAATTCTTTATTTCAACATAGTCGGAATTTCCATGGCTTTTAACTACTAATGCCTTAAGTCCGAGCATTGGTGCTCCGCCATATTCCTTTATGCTAAAGCCCTTGAGTGTCTTTTTAAGAGCCGGCTTTGCAAGTGCTGCACCCATCATGCTGACTGGTGTCGACTTAAAACCTTCTTTTACTCTCTTTAAGAGAGCTCCTGCAACACCCTCATAAAGCTTTATGATTACATTTCCTACGAAGGCCTCTGTAACGATTACATCAGCTGCTCCATAAGGAATTTCTCTTGATTCTACACTGCCTATAAAATTGATGTCGTTGCTGTTCTTGAGCATAGGATAGGTTTCTTTTACAAGGGCATTTCCCTTTTCCTCTTCTACACCAATATTTACTAAGCCAATTTTTGGATTCTTAACTCCCATGATATTTTCCATGTAGATTGAACCCATCTTTGCAAACTGAACTAAATCAACTGCCTTTGCATCAACGTTTGCTCCACAGTCAAGCAAAAGCGATACTCCATCAAGTGTCGGAATAAGAGGAGCTAATGGCGAACGTCTTACACCCTTTATTCTTCCGATTATGAGCTGTCCTCCTACTAGGAGCGCTCCCGTGCTTCCTGCTGATACAATGGCATCTGCCTGACCGTTCTTTACCAGATAAAGTGCCTTTACTACTGATGAATTATCTTTATGTCTGATTGCATCAACTGGTGCCTCATCATTAGTGATTATATCCGGAGCTTCAACTATTTCAACTCTTTTTTCATCATAACCACTATATTTATTTAATTCTGCCTTTATCGCTTCTGTCTGTCCTACTAAATATACAAACAGTTCTTCTCTAGCCTTAACTGCTTCTATCGCGCCCTGCACTATTGCTCCAGGTGCATTGTCGCCTCCCATGGCGTCAAGCGCTACCTTTACTAATTCCATCTTGCACCCCTTTCTTTCCTTACCGCCTATATGATATAATACTCTTTATTAAAAATCAAGTAGCATTTTTAATTTTTAAATTGTTTTTTACGCTACTTTACTACCTTTTTGTAAAAGAATGAATTTTCTGTCTTAAATCCTAGCTCCACTGGTTTTATTATCTGCTCTGTACTTCCAATAAAAAGATAGCCGCCGCTCTTTAAGGATGAACAAAATTTTTTGTAAATAGCAAGCTTTGCTTCCTCTGTAAAATAGATCATTACATTTCTACATACTATAAGGTCATAATTTCTTCCGTAAAAATCTTTTATAAGATCATGATTTCTAAAGCTTACCATTTTCTTTATCTTATCAATTACCTGATATTTTCCCCCATCAGTGCGATTTAAATACTTTCTCTTAAATTCATCCTTCACATTCTTGACGGATTTTTCATCATAAATCCCAAGCTTTGCACTCTCTAATATTTCGTTATCTATATCTGTCGCTATTATTTCAAACCTTTTTCCCGGAAAGTTCTTATCTAGGAGCATGGCTATGCTATAGGGCTCTTCACCTGTCGAACAGGCAGCACTCCATATTTTTACGGCACTTATCCCCTGATTTTTCGGTACGATCTCACTTATCAACAAATTTTCTAAAACTTCCCACTGCGCAGGATTTCTAAAAAATTCTGATACATTTATTGTAAAGTACCCCATAAACTGATCTAGACTACTCTTATTTCCCTTGATTTTAGAAAAGTATTCTGAATAAGAGCTGCAGCCGTTTTTAAAAATCAGAGAATCTATTCTCCTTTTCATCTGACGTTCTTTATAAGAGTTCAGATCTATATTTAAATAATCATATATATCCTTTTTAAATTTCTCATAATTATCATTTATTGTCCTTACTTCCAACGCCATTACAAACCTCCTGAATAAACAAAGCCGGATAAGCTATTCGCTTACCCGGCTGGATAATTATCTTTTTAAGCTATTAGTTCTCTGATGGTGTTTCCTCAGCTGGAGCATCCTCTGCTGGAGCCTCATCTGCTGTTAAAGCCTTAACTGAGATGCTGATTCTCTTATTCTCTGCATCAAAGTTAACAACCTCTGCTGTAACCTCATCACCAACCTTAAGAACATCTGCTGGCTTCTCGATGTGATTCTTTGAAATCTGTGAAACATGAAGAAGTGCATCAATACCTGGCTCGAGCTCTACGAAAGCACCGAAGTCTGCCATACGAGCAACCTTACCAGTTACCTGTTTTCCTACTGCATACTTTTCTTCTGCATTGTTCCATGGATTCTTGTCTGGGAACTTGAGTGTAAGAGCAATTCTGTCGCCCTTGATATCCTTGATCATAACCTCAAGCTCATCGCCTACCTTGAATACCTTCTTAGGTGCTTCAATTCTTCCCCAGCTCATTTCTGAGATGTGAAGAAGACCGTCTGCTCCACCAAGATCTACGAATACACCGAAATCTGTGATATTCTTAACTTCGCCCTTAACAATGTCACCTACATTGATGCGACCAAAGAGTTCCTTAGCCTGCTCAGCCTTCTTAGCTGCAACGAGCTGCTTGCGGTCACCTATAATTCTTCTTCTCTTTGGATTGAATTCTGTAATTACGAATTCAATTTCCTGATCCTGATACTTTGAAAGATCCTTTTCATAAGTATCTGATACAAGACTTGCTGGTACGAATACCTTTGTCTCATCTACAATTGCGATAAGACCACCGGTAAGAACCTCTGTTACCTTTGCCTTAAGAACTGTCTTGTTTGCGAATGCATCCTCAAGAACCTTTGAAACTCTTTCTGCCTGAAGACGCTTTGTTGAAAGTACAACCTGTCCATCGCCATCATTAAGCTTAAGAACCTTTGCCTTTATCTCATCGCCCTCATGAACGAGCTGTGTAAGATCTGCGTTCTGAGAAGCAGTACCAAATTCATTCTTTGTAATAATACCATCAGCCTTGTAGCCAATATTAACAACTACTTCATCTGGCTTAACACTGATAACCTTACCGTCTACCACCTCTCCCGTACGTATTGTCTTAAAAGTCTCGTTTAATGCCTCCTCAAACTCCTTATCGTTCATCTCTGACATACCGATGTAAACCTCCTTGATTATATTATTCGGGGTTGACGCCCCTGCTGTAATACCTACGCTACGAAAAGATTTAAATAGACTTAAATCCAGGTCACCAAGTTTCTGTATAAAGAAAGTGTTTGGACATTCCTTCTGTGCTATCTCAAACAACTTTCTGGAATTAGAGCTTTTCTTATCTCCAATCACAATCATAGCGTCTGAGTTCTTTGCCAACTCCGCGCATTCCGTCTGTCGTTTTAGTGTCGCGTTGCATATTGTATTCACAACATATATATTATACTCCAATTTTTCTATTAATGCAACTAATTCTTTAAATTTTCTGTTATTAAATGTCGTTTGCGCAACTAAAACATACTTGCGTTCCCTGTTTAATTTGCCATTTTCAACAGCTTTATTAATGTCCTCTTCGCAATTAATGAATATTGGCTCATTTTCACACCAGCCCGCACTTCCTTCTATTTCAGGGTGAGCCGGGTCTCCTATGATAATTACACCATTTCCCTTATGACTTTCATCTCTTATGATATTGTGAATTTTAGTAACAAAAGGACAGGTGGCATCTATCAGGGTAATATTTTTTCCACTATTTTCAAAATCCTCAACGACGCTCTTTGATACGCCGTGCGATCTTAAAATAATGGTCGCACCCTCTTCTGCATCAGCTGCAGTTTCATTTTCCTTAAAAATATGCACGCCATCTTCTTCAAGTTCTTCTGTCACAATATCATTATGGATTATAGGTCCATAGGTGTATATTGCCTTTTTTCCTTCGCCGCCCTTATTTTTTGCTTCGTTGAAGGCCATTCCTACTGCCCTTTCAACTCCAAAACAAAAGCCTGCACTTTTTGCTATAGTTATCTGCATTTACTTTTCCTTACAAATCACTAAATCTAATTCAATCTGCTATTTTTTTCTCAAAGAGCTCAATTATCTTTTCTGATACCTGCTGCGGATTTATCTCTGAAGTATCTACTACCTCTGCGTCATCAGCCTTTTTCAGCGGTGATATTTCTCTATTCATATCTCTTTCATCACGCGCGATTATATCCTTTTCGATTTCATCAAGATTGCAGCTTACGCCCTTTGCTGTGAGTTCATCGTAACGTCTCTTTGCACGGATTTTTGCTGATGCTTCCATGTAGATCTTAAGAGTAGCATTTGGAAGAACAACTGTTCCTATGTCTCTGCCATCCATTATGATGCTCTTTTTCTCTGCCATATTTCTCTGAAGGAAAAGAAGCTTTTCTCTGACTTCTCCTAGTGCACTTACTATTGAAGCCTGCTTTCCTACCTCCTCTGTACGGATATAGGCATTTACATTTTCCTCATTCAGCATTACCTGCTGCTCGCCGTCTACATACTCTAAATCTACTTCTATTTCAGAAAGTGCCTTAACTACAGCTGCATTATCTGAAATATCTACATTGTTTCTCAAAAAATACAGTCCTATTGCGCGGTACATTGCTCCCGTATCAACATAAGTAAAGCCAAGCTTTTTAGCTGTAAGCTTTGCTACTGTACTTTTTCCGCTTCCTGCTGGTCCATCAAGCGCTATGCTATAGTTCTTTTTCATGATGCTCTCGGCGTAATTTCTAGATACTTACCTTTAGAAATATCTGCCTCTACCTACTTTCTTTTATTCTACTAAATTTATCTACTTATAAACGTATTTGTGCATTCTATCGCATTTTTTAATATGTGTTTCCACTCTGTTAATTCTGATTACTACATCAATCATATCAGCAGCTGCTTTGGTAGCTCTGTTTGCTGCGTCAATCGTGCAAGCGACCGTTTTCAGCTTTGTTTACTGCGTTTTCCCAATGCTAGTAGCTGCTGTAAAAGCGGTAGACCATGCTATCTGAAGGTTAAAGCCTCCAGTTACTGCATCCACATCCATTACCTCGCCTGCAAAATATACATTTTTAACTTTTTTTGATTCCATGGTGGAAGGATTTATCTCCTTTATCGATACTCCTCCCCTAGTAATGATTGCTTCATTTAGAGTTCCATAGCATGTAATATCAAAGTCAAGGTCCTTAAGGACTGAAACTATTTTTTCTCTCTCCTGCTTTGAGATGCTATTTACCTTCTTTGCGGCATCTATGCCTGTCCTTTTTATGACTACATTTATCAATCTCTGCGGAAGAAGTCCTCCCATGGCATTTTCAAGATTTTTATTCTTTTCTTCTTCAAAGTCCCTTAAGACTCTTTCGTCAAGCTTTTTCTCATCAAGTGCCGGCTTTAAATCTATATGTAGCTTTAAACCGCCCTCTGATACTTTTCTTCCTATGACGCTTGTAAGAGTCAGGATAAGAGGTCCACTGACTCCATTCCTTGTAAAAAGCATTTCTCCCTGTTTGGAATAGAGCTCCTTACCACCTTTTTTCTCATCAGTCACAGCAACATTTACATTTTTAAGTGAGAGCCCTTCTAATTCCTTTGGCTCTCCTCCCATAAGAATTACCGGCACCAACGATGGGAATACTGGTATAATTTTATGTCCAAGGCTTTTTGCAAATTTATGGCCATCTCCCGTACTTCCTGTCACAGGATAGGAAACTCCGCCAGTTGCTATTATTACTGCATCAGCCTCTATATTTCCTTTTTTTGTCTTTACAGAGGAGAAAACTTCTTTTCCCTCTTCATCTATTTTTGTCGTAATTGACTGAACTAACGTATTAAAAAAGAGTCTTACTCCGAGCCTTTTCATTTCCTCTTCCAGTACCTTTATTACATCAGAAGAATGGTCAGACTCTGGAAATACTCTATTACCACGTTCTATTTTCGTCTTTAGACCTAAGTTGTTGAAAAATTCAATTGTATTTTTATTATCAAATTTTCTCAGGGCACTATACATGAACTTAGGATTTTCGATTATACTATCAAAAAGCTCTTCATTATCGCAGGCATTTGTAAGATTACATCTGCCCTTTCCCGTAATGAACAGCTTTTTTCCTGCTTTTTCATTTTTTTCAAGACATACTACGCTATGCCCTGAGCGTGCCGCCCATATTGCTGCAAACATTCCTGCAGCACCGGCTCCTATTACAATTACTTTCATTATTATCCTTTTATTTACACTTACATGGAAAATCTTAGGCTTTTTCCCCTAGTTACTTTAATGTCCAAATAATTCCAAGCCGCAATTTATTTCATACTATTCTCAAGATAAACAAAATCCTTATCATAGCTTAAATTATTAGATACATAAGCCTCTCCCTCGATGCGGAAGATGACCTTTTTGCAGTAATCTAGATTTTCAATAAGCGACTGAGCAAAGCAGTCGAGCACGTATTGCTCAATTTTTTTACTAAGTCCGCTTGCAGGAGCTGAGTCTTTTGTAAAGCTTACTATGACGGTATTCTCATTTTCAGTAACAGAATCTATTACAACATCAGAAATATCGCCCGAGATAATATCTGCCTCAAACGTGCATATATATTCTGCGTTTAATACCTCTCCCTTTTCCATGTAGGCTGTACCCGGCTCCTTTTCACCAGTACTCGGATCTACGGTATAATATACTATGGCCTTATTTTCCTTATCAATTACAGTACTGCTTCCCTGCTCTACTGTTATATAAGGTGTAACAGTTGTTGAAGCAGGCAGGCTCGATGAAGGCTGCTTTTTATTTCCTTCACATCCCCCCAAAAACGTGACACACATGCCTAATAATGCCGCAAAAAATACGGTTCGTCTGTTTCTTATCCTACGCATATTATGCCTCCTTCTTAGGTATATTCCGACATGCTATATTTAGCATATCTTCACAAGTAATCAAAATTTTCCTATATATTTTCCGTCTCCATCCAATTATTATTTATTATCTCAAATATTATCCGCTAAAGTATTTTACTTCGTTGCTTCTGCTATTATATGCTTATTCTTTACGAAGTAATCAATAAGAGATACTATTGTAAGTACAAGAGCTGCATACATAAGTATCTGCTCAATAACATTTATTGCTGCCACGTCAAGGTCTACGATAAAGAAGCCACAGAATACCATCTGAACCACTGTCTTTACTTTTCCCCACATGCTTGCTGCTATAACTACCTTCTTTTCAGCTGCTACAAGTCTGAAGCCGCTTATTGCAAATTCTCTTGCTACAATTATGATTATTATATATGCTGGAACTGTATTTCTCTCTACAAAACAGATCATCGCAGAAATTACCAAAAGTTTATCAGCAAGAGGATCCATGAACTTTCCGAAATCCGTTACAAGGTTCCTAGATCTTGCAATATACCCATCAAGAGTATCTGTAAGTGCTGCTGCGATAAAAATCACAAGCGAAATAATTCTTGATGTCATGACCGGCATTACCGATTCTGGCATAAGCATAAAAATCAAAAATACTGGTATTGCACACACTCTAGCGAGTGTCAACTTATTTGGTAAATTCATGTTACTCCTTTCACACGAGCTTTGCTAAAAGATCATAACCATTAGCTCCGGTGATTTCCACAAGTGGCATCATCCCCGATTCAAGCTCGGCTTTAGTTTTTATAAATACACTTCCGTCTATTCCTGGTGCATCACGGTAGGTTCTTGCAACATAAACAGACATCTCTGGATCATTATAATCTATTTCGTCTGCAAGTCTTCCTTCTATGATTACTCTTTCCTTTTTCCCTACAAGCTTTTTATTATTGTCAAATACAATCCTCTGCTGAAGCTTCATGACTTCATCGCGGCGCTTAACCTTTATCTTTTTAAGCACCTGTCCCTTCATTTTAGCTGCAGGCGTCCCCTCTTCCTTTGAGTAAGGGAATGCTCCAAGCCTGTCAAAACGCATTTTTTCAACGAACTTTAAAAGAACCTCGAAATCTTCTTCAGTTTCACCTGGAAATCCAGTTATAAGAGTCGTTCTAAGGGCTACTTCAGGCATTTTTGCTCTCAGCTTTTCAATTACATTTACTATGGATGCCTGATCTGTAAGTCTGCCCATTTTCTTTAAAATCGCATCACTTGCATGCTGAATAGGAAGATCTAAATACTTGCAAATTTTTTCTTCGCCCACAATGCAATCTATTAATTCGTCAGTTATTTCCTCTGGATAACAATATAAAACTCTTATCCATTCAATGCCATCTATTTTGCAAAGCCTGTGAAGAAGTTCTGGAAGCATCTTTTTTCCATATATGTCTTTTCCATAAAGGGTAGTTTCCTGAGCTACTAAAATAAGCTCTTTAATTCCCATTTTCGCCATATAGGCTGCTTCTTTTTCAAGTCTTTCCATTGGAACGCTTCTATAAGGTCCTCTGATGTATGGGATTACGCAATAAGTACATCTCTTATTACAACCTTCAGAAATCTTCAAATAGCCTGTATATCCGCCCGTTGTATTTACCCTGTCAACGTCCGGGAGTCTAAGTACAGATAACTCCTCAAACTTATCCTCTGCTTTTCCTTCATAGATCCCATCTAACGCTTCTACGATTTTATCTATTGCAGCTGTTCCTATTATGCTGTCAACTTCTGGAATCGACTCTCTTATTTCTTTTCTATAGCGCTGAGCTAGACAGCCCGTGCAGATAAGTGCCTTTAGGGCGCCGCTTTTTCTAAGTTCTGCAAGCTCAAGCACCGTATTCATGCTCTCCTGCGCTGCATCGCCAATAAAGCAGCAGGTATTTACTACAGCCGTATCTGCCTTAGATAGCTCATCCGTAATTGAATAGCCTCTATTTTGCAGCATGGCGATCATATATTCACTATCAACACGGTTCTTATCACATCCAAGCGATACGAAATAAATACTGTGTTTTACTTCAGCCATTTTAAACCTTCACATTCTTCTTTTTTCAATTATTTCTTTTTCAATTACTTCTTTTTCAATTACTGCTTTTTCTATTACTGCTTCTTTCAATTACTGCTTCTTTCAATTACTGCTTCTTTCAATTACTGCTTCTTTGAATCTCTAAGAAGCGCAGCATCTACGCAGTTTGTCATAAGCATTGCTATTGTCATAGGACCAACTCCGCCTGGAACAGGAGTAAGAGCACCTGCCACCTTGCTTACATCATCAAAATCTACATCTCCGCATAGCTTTCCATTTTCATCTCTGTCCATTCCAACATCGATTACTGCAGCGCCTTCCTTTACGAATTCACTTGTAACAAACTTTGCCTTTCCGATAGCTGCTACAAGGATATCTGCCTGCTTTGTAATGTTCTTTAAATCCTTTGTATGTGAATGGCAGATGGTAACTGTACCATTTTCACGAAGAAGGAGCATTCCCATAGGCTTTCCTACGATATTACTTCTTCCAATAATTACGCAGTGCTTTCCATCAATTGAAATGTCTGAACGCTTTAAAAGCTCTATAATTCCATTTGGAGTACAGGAAACTATTCCCTTTTCTCCAATGCTAAGTCTACCTACGTTGATAGGTGAGAAGCCATCTACATCCTTATCTGGTGCAATTGTACGGATAATAAGGTCTTCGTCAATGTGCTTTGGAAGTGGAAGCTGAACTAAAATACCATCAACATCCTCTCTGCCATTAAGCTCTTCAACAAGCTTTACAAGCTCATCCTGAGTTGTTGCTTCAGGAAGCTCGTATGAAAGAGATCTGATTCCTACATATTCACAGGCCTTCTTCTTGTTTCTAACATAAACTGCAGAAGCAGAATTGTCGCCAACAAGAATAACTGCAAGAGAAATCTCTCTGCCCTTTTCCTTAAGCTCTGCTACCTTTGCCTTTACTTCATCCTTTATATCCTGTGAAATCTTCTTACCGTCAATAAGCTGCATATGGACCTCCGTAAATTTTTAATATTCTGCAGGCCCCCTGGTACATAGACCAGCGCACCTGCAGAATTATATTTTTAAATATTAATTATTCTTGTTCTGTTCCTTATAGTAATTGATGAGACAACCTGAAAGAATTATCTTTCTCTCTTCATCTGTAAGGTTTCCAAGGTGAAGTGTAAAGCTTCCCTTGCTTGAGCCATCAGCTGCAAAAGCCTCTGCCTCGATATCATCTATCTTCTCAGCAACTGCCTTCTTAATGTCCTTAATGTAGAGATAATCGCCCTCGCCAAAGTTTGCATCCTCTGGAATCACAAATGGAAGCATTCCCCAGTTGATAAGGTTACTGCGGTATCTCTTTGTTGCGTATGACTTTGCAACATTAGCAAGACCACCAAGAACCTTCTGACAGCTAGCTGCCTGCTCTCTTGCTGATCCATCACCTGGCTTTGTAGCATAAACTACGCTACCGATCTGGATATCTTCGATCTTTGTGCCATACTTTGCATTTACTGCTGCTGCAACCTTTGAAAGCTCATCATTTCCATAAACCTCTGCTGCCTTAGCAAGTACATCCTCGCCTGCCTCACGAGCTCTTTCAACACTCTGAATAGCCTTTGCTCTGCCAACATACTCAGGAACCTTTCTTGAAAGAGTAAATTCAGCAAGACCTAATGGATTAGATCTGTATGATGAAGTTTCACCTGATGGAATGAGCTCATCTGTAGTTGTTACTGGATCTGTAATGAATGCAGCTACCTTAAGAAGCTGATTATCGCAGGTCGCAATCATTTCCGGCCAATCCTTGATATTTGGTCCAAGTCTTACTGGAACATCGAAGTCTGGCTTTCCATAACCATTATATACTCTATTATCGTAAATCTTTCTGTCGAAATGATACTCTGGTCTTGTATACTTAACGTCAACATACTCTGCTGAAGTAAGGAAGCCCTGATTTGCTGCTGTTGCTGCAATTGAACGTGCATCCATAAGAGCAACGGATGCAATCTGGCCATTTCCTGGCTTACTACCTTCTCTGTTAGGGAAGTTACGTGTTGAGTGACGGATTGAAAGACCGCCGTTTGCTGGTACATCACCTGCACCAAAGCAAGGTCCGCAGAAGGCTGTACGGATAGTTGCACCTGCCTCCATAAGCTTTGCAATAGAGCCGTTACGAACAAGCTCCATCATAACCGGCTGGCTTGATGGATATACTGAAAGTGCAAAGTCGCCATTACCTGCTGACTTTCCATTTAAGATATCTGCTGCATCACAGATATTCTCGAAACCGCCGCCTGCACAGCCTGCGATTTCACCCTGATCCACATAAAGCTTACCATTCTTTATCTTATTTCTGAGATTGAAGCTTGCTCCGACCTTCTCACCAAGGCTGACAATAGCCTTCTTCTCTGTCTCTGCAAGGATATCCTCAAGATTTGCATTAAGCTCATCAATGGAATAAACATTGCTTGGATGGAATGGCATTGCAATCATCGGCTTGATTTCTGAAAGATCGATTGATACGCAGCCTGCATAATATGCTGCCTTACCTGGCTTAAGCTCCTTATAAGCCTCGCTTCTTCCATGAAGAGCATAGAACTTCTTTGTCTCATCGTCTGTTTCCCATATAGATGAAAGACAAGTTGTCTCAGTTGTCATAACATCAACACCGATTCTGAAATCAGATGAAAGATTCTTAACACCCTCACCTACAAATTCAAGAACTTTGTTATTTACATAGCCATTTGCGAAAACAGCTCCAACAAGAGCTAGCGCAACGTCCTGAGGACCTACGCCGTTTCTTGGCTTTCCTGTTAAATGAACTGCTATAACGTCTGGCATCTTTATATCATATGTACGTGAAAGAAGCTGCTTAACGAGCTCCGGACCACCCTCACCGATAGCCATGCAGCCAAGTGCACCGTAACGTGTATGTGAATCTGAGCCAAGGATCATTCCTCCGCACTCTGCCATCATTTCACGCTCGAACTGGTGAATTACTGCCATATGAGGTGGTACATAGATTCCGCCATAGTGCTTTGCACATGAAAGACCGAACATATGGTCATCCTCATTGATTGTTCCACCTACAGCACAAAGACTGTTGTGGCAGTTTGTAAGTACATAAGGAATAGGGAATTTTTCAATTCCTGATGCTCTACAAGTCTGTATGATACCAACGAAGGTAATATCATGTGAAGCCAACTTATCAAACTTAATTCTTAAATCCTTATCATTATCTGAAGTATTATGTCCTGTAAGGATAGAATATGCGATAGTATTCTTCTTTAAAGCTTCCTTATCTTCCTTGACATTAAGACTTGCAAGAAGAGCCTGATTCTCAGGAGTATCCTCTACAACTCTATTACCATCGATCAGGTAAACTCCGTTTCCTGAAAGACGCACCATTTTTTCATCGACCATTTTCAAATTCCCCTTTTCTTATTATTAAAACGAAAGCATCAATCTTCCAAAATTATTTTTCTGTAAGTTTGATGCTCCCCTTATTTTACTTTTCTGATACTAATTTATCAACATAAAGACTAATGGTTTCATCACAGTATGTATTTGAAGCTGAATTAGTAATTCCCTCTCCGGCCTTTACCTTCATAAGGATGTTATTTGAATCTTCTGAATCAGCTATAAATTTAATAGTGATTTTTCCTGAATATTCAGATGTGAAATAACCTGAATAATTAACTGTTTCTTCTCTTCCTGCAAACTTAACTATAAACATAAGGCTGGTTGCGTAGCTGCCCTGTCCTGCTGGAGTAACATAGCTGCCACTTGTCTTGGCCTTTGCTCCGACCTTGGTATCAATGAAATAATCTGAGCAATATGAATTACCATTATTAACGTCTTCAAAATATACTTTTATATACTCTATTTCTTCTGATGTATTATTTACAATGGAATAAGCATTCTTCTTTAATGCCTCTACTAAAATTGCTATTACGATAAGAGCTATTGCTACTATGCCTATTGTGATAAAGACAGTCTTCTTATTAACTCCTCCTGCCTTTTTGCTCTCTTTCCCCTCAGCATTCTCTATAATATTCTCTGCTAAATTTCCATTAATTGCCTTGGAATTATCCATAATACAAAACAATCCTTTCTCGCATAAAAATTTTACTACAAACAAATCTAGATTATAGCAAATTTTTTGTGATTTGTAAACCTTAAAAATAAAATTTATTCAAATTCTTTATGTTTTAAAAAAACTCCCTTTACCTGTCCCACTTATCACATAAAGAATTAATCTGATCTGCAAACTTTCCAAGATCCTTATTTGTTCCGCCCTCATTATGTCTTATTACGGTCATAAGGCGCTCTCCCGCTGAAATAAGTCTTGCAAATACTGCAGAAATATTATTCTTATTATATTCCTTCTTCCTTCTGTTGTCATTACCGTAAGCTAGGCACTTTCCTGTTTCAATGTCATAAACAGAGCCGGTATAAGGCGCCTCGGCATTGAAATAATATTCAGTTCTGAGGGTATCTGCAAACTTCTCACTTACTAAATCCTCGCCATGAACGATAAACACCTTATAAGGCTTCTTTTTTGTGAAGGAAGTTATCCACTTAATGAGGCCGCTTTTATCTGCATGTCCACTTATTCCTTTGAACATCTGGATATGTGCGTCTACTTCTATTTCTTCTCCGAAGAGCTTTACGGTAGGTGCTCCCTCAAGAATGGCTCTTCCTAGAGTTCCATTTGACTGATATCCTACAAAGAGTATTGTACATTCTGGTCTCCACAGATTATGCTTAAGATGATGCTTAATTCTTCCGGCATCACACATACCTGAAGCCGAGATTATGATTTTAGGCTTACTATCAAAATTAATTGCCTTTGATTCATCTCCTGTAACTGCTGTCTTTAGTCCCTCGAACTTAAGAGGATTAATTCCCTGATTTACAAGCTCCATTGCCTTCTCATCAAAGCACTGATACATATGCTCGGTAAATATTTCAGTTGCCTCAAGTGCAAGCGGACTATCAACATATACCTCAAAATCAGGATATTCCGGAACCCTATTTTCCTCTTTTATCTGCCTTATGAAGTAAAGAAGCTCCTGAGTTCTTCCCACTGCAAAGGATGGAATTACTACATTTCCATTCCTGGCAAAGGTCTCGCGGATTATTTTTGTAAACTCCTCGACAAAATCTTCCGGCTCCTCATGATCTCTGTCACCGTATGTCGACTCCATTACAACAACATCTGCATCCTCTATATAATCAGGATCCTTTAATATAGGCTGATTGAGATTTCCTATATCTCCTGAAAATACAAGCTTTCTTTCAACTCCCTCTTCATTTAACCACACTTCTATTGAAGCAGAACCTAATAGATGGCCTGCATCTATAAACTCGATTGTAACCCCTTTACATACCTCTATTTTCTTATCATACTCACATTCCACGAACTGTCTCATTACATTTATCGCATCTTCTGTGGTATAAATAGGCTCTATAATGGATTTACCTGCTCTTTTTCCCTTTCTGTTCTTCCATTCAGCTTCAAATTCCTGAATATGTGCTGAATCCTGAAGCATTATTTCGCAAAGTGCACAGGTTGCCTCAGTTGCAAATATCTTTCCCCTAAAGCCTCTTTGATATAAAAGAGGAATAAGGCCTGAATGATCTATGTGTGCATGCGTCAGAAAAAGATAATCTATTTCTGATTCCGGAACTGGAAGAGGTGCATTTTCATATACATCAGCCCCCTGCTCCATTCCATAATCCACAAGCATTACCTTGCCGCATGCTTCAATCACATGACAACTTCCTGTTACTTCATGATCTGCCCCAACAAACATCAATTTCATTTTAATTAACTTCCTTTCTTACTTTTTCAGAGTCTACTGTGACTCTGTTCCTTCCGTGCTGCTTTGAGTAGTACATTGCAACGTCTGCACGGTTTAAAAGAAGATTCGGATCATCTGCTGTTTCTGGATATGCCGCAACACCCACAGAAATCTGAACAAACACCCTTCTTCCGTCATCACAGATACAAGCTGTCTCTGAGATGATTTTCCTTAGCTTTTCAGCTAATTCAACACCTTCTTCAAGCGATTTGTCAAGGAAGGCTACTACAAATTCCTCTCCTCCGTATCTAGCTGCTATTCCTCCATTATCTCTTGCTAAATGATTTGCCTTTTCTGATACCATCTTTATGACCTTATCGCCGAAAAGATGACCATAGGTATCATTGACATTTTTAAAGTGATCTATGTCAAACAAAAATGCAACGACCTTTTTCTTTTCAGCTATGGCCCTTCTTCCGTAAGAATCAATCATAACATTTAACTTACCTCTATTGAAAATGCCTGTAAGAGGGTCCTTAACCGCCATATCCTGCATTCTTGCATAAAGACTTGCATTTTCAAAGGCTACTACGAACTGGCTTACAACATTCTCATAGAACATTGAATTATCATTAAAGGCATCTATATTTCCACTTGCTACGAGCATTGAGCCCATAACATCGTCCTTTCTTTTTATCGGAAGTACCATTATCGAAAAAGGAGTAAATAAGTCACTTAATACATATTTTCCCTTTTCCACATTATTATCAATAAGGGTAGAACCCTCCATTGCAAACGGTCTGATAAAATCCGTTATTATTCTCTGCGCCTTCATGTCAAAGGCTATTTCCTCCGTCATGCTGACTGAGAACATCGACATGTCATTTCCCGCCGTATCAGGCAATATGTAAATCGCACAGCACATAAGGCCGAGCTCATTTCTCAAAGTTGATACCATTACTGAAAGAAGCGCCTCCATGTCAAGGGAGGAAACAAGCTTTTGAAGAATGTCATTTTGCAGTGACATCTCAGAATTAGATACATTGATTTTCTTATATGCACTTTCTAGTCGGATAGCCTGCCTTGCAAGATCTTCATTAGCTTCCTTTACTCTATCCTGTGCCCTTTCAAGAAGAATATTATTCTTTTCGGATATTTCTGCTCTTCTCTCCTGATACAAATAATTATTTTCCGCGACATCAATTTCATCAACCGAAAAATTCATCAGATTTGCAGCAACGTAGTGAACAACAAAAACACCTATTCCCATTCCTAATATTTCATTAGGCTGATAATCAGCTGATACCATCCTGAAAATCGTAACTACCTCCGAAGGAATAAGCAGCATTATAAACAGATACAGCCTCATATAAGCATCTGTATAGTAATTTACTACTACTAGAATCTCGCAGGTATTCAGCAGCATGTATGCTCCCATGATAATGAAAGCATAATAATCTCTGCCATAGCTTATCTGAAAAGAATTTACAAATATAACAAGAATCCTTATGAACTTAAATGCCTCATTCCAGTTTTTTGCCGGCTTTAACATAAAAACCGAATCTACCACAAATAGACCAAGCGCTACATAAAACGAAATCTTGTCCACACTATTTTCACTTATTTTAAGGAAAACATAGTATAATAAAAGAATCAATGATAAAGTCCAATTAAGCTTCGCCCATCTTACAATGTCACGGCCGAATTTTTTTCTATTCTCCATATACCCTCCAGTACATATACTCCCCATCTTTTAAGTATATGCTTTTTTCGAGTCTTACTAATATTTACTGCCAATGCATTTTTCGAGCCTTTCTATTTTTACTGCCAATGCATTTCTACAATATCTCCATCCTTAAGCTCGTTAATAAATTCAGCATCCTCGCCGTTTTTCTTTAAAATGAACGCCTTACCGGTCGGCGTGGTTATGTCTATTTCATAATAATCAAGGATATCCACAACCCTATATTCTTTTTTACCGCTTAATTCTATCTTCGTATCATTTACTGTAACCATTATATGCACATCTTCGCTTGCTTTTACTAAATCAGATGCCTTAGGATCTCTTACTTTTAAGCCAGCCGCTTTTTGATCTCTTTCTTTCAAATCAGCTGCATCAGGATTTCTTACTTTTAAACCTGCCGATACATTTTCAGCCATGTCATCTTCGTCTTCATATCCTTCTATTTCGTAATAATCCCTGTCTGCTAACTCCTCTGATAGCTCTTCATAGCCGCCGTAAGTCGATGGTATTATCCTGATTTCATCGCCTTGCTTTATGCTATGACTTACATTAGCCGACTCGCCGTTTACAAAGATCTTTGCGCTATCTCCTGGCAGTGCATGAATTACAGCTTCTCTTCCATCTACCATTACAAGCTTATCCTTTCCGCGCTTTGGGAAGATGTCCTCTGCGGGATACTGCGCTGCAACTATAACATCTGCAACATTTCTTCTGCCATTATCATAAAGCCTTACAAGCTTTCCATTAAGCTGTACATATATAATACTGTTCTTTTGCTCAAAATAATTTTCACATATTCCTATAGGAGTTACTAATATTGAATCCTTCTCTATATCCTCCTGCTTAAAGGATACATTTCCTAGCACTTCCTTTCCTCTAAGAGCTGCCCTCTCTGCCGGAATCTCAAGGATTTCAGCTAACTTCCTTGCAAATTCAGTGAACTTGCCTCCGCCTCCTACTATAAATACTGCTGCCACTGATTTTCCGCCGTTCAGCCTTTTTATTTCCTCAGCTACAGCCTTAGCCGCACTATCCATAAGAGGCTTTAACAGCGCTATTACCTCATTAGCACTAGTCTTCATAGGAAGCATCATTACATCATTATATTCAATTTCTTCTTTTCCTGCCTGCGCCTGCATTTTAATAGCTTCAGCAGTATCAAAATCCACCAGGTACTTATCCACTATCGCCATGGTAAGCTCATCTCCTGCAATAGGAATCATTCCATACGCAATTACAGAGCCTTCCTTTGTAATGCAGATATCTGAAGTTCCAGCACCTACATCCACAAGTGCAAGATTAAGCATCCTGAATTTTTGAGGAATTGCTGCAGTAATCGCTGCAACAGGCTCAAGAGTCAAGCTTACAGCAGTCAGGTCGGCCCCGTTTACTGCACTATAAAGGCCATCTACAACCTCTCCTGGAAGGAAAGTTGCTATTACCTGAGCAGCTATTAATCCGATTTTATGACCAAGGAGACTTAGCATGAGATCTCCATTTAAATAGTATTTCACTATATTAGAGCTGACACAGTAAAAATTGAACTTTTCATTTCCTGAATTATCCCTGATTTTTTCATACGCCTGCTGCACCGCAAGCATATTCAGCTCTCTTAGATCTCCTTCTGTAATATAATCTCCTAAAACTCTCGGTACCTCTTCAGCTTCCTTTTTTAAATCAATTTCTGCCTTAACGCTTATTGTCTCAAGCACTCTTCCTGCTGCTGCTATACAAACGTTCTTAAGCTCTCTTCCAATCTTTTCCTCTAATTCCTTTGTTACCTCTTTAATGGTCGCACTAACAGCCGCAATGTCATGAATCTGTCCATCTATCATTGCGCGGCTACTATGAAAACGGCTTGCCATTCTATAAACTACAAATCCCCCGTTCTCATCACGATATCCTACAACACCGATAACACTTCTAGTTCCGATATCTATTCCGTAAACAAAATCCTCAGGTAAAGTATCATTAATCATTTTAAGCTCCTAGCAGAATCTTTTTAAGTCTCCCCTTACAGCCCGTATTTTTCCTTAAGGGCCTGCAGCTGCTTCATTACAAAATCCACAGCCATATTTCTCATCATAAATTTATCATTAACATCCTTAAAATCCGGATTTTTTATTATCTCATCTGCATGCTTTTCATATTCCTCATCACTTAGCTGATTCTCCATGATGGAAAGCGCATGCTCTCTGGTGATTTTTCTCTTACCTGTAAGCCTGCTCAGTCTGTCCTCTAAAGGCGCCTCAACAAGCCATATGCTGTCAAAATGATCCATTATATTGCAATCTACTATAAGAGCTGATTCTGCAACTAAGACCTCTCCTTCTTTAAGTTCCCTTATCTGCCTGTCCACCTCTTCGATTACAGGAGGATGAGTCAGCTCATCTAAAAGCTCTCTTTTTGCATCATCTGCATAGATTATCCCTGCAAGTTTTTTTCTATCAATAAAGCCTTCTTCATCAAGAATACCTTCTCCGAAGGCCTCTACAACAGAATTAAACACTGCTTCTCCTGGCTGCATCTGATTTCTAGAAACATCATCAGTCTTTATTATCTTAAATCCATATTCCTTCTCCATTACCTCAAGTACAAAAGATTTCCCAGAACCGATACCGCCCATAAGGCCTATGGCAAAGCCTTTTCTATTTTCATCTCTCATAGCATCTCCAATATATTTACTTATTTAGCCTCAAAAAGACTTTGTCCTGAGGATATGGAAACAATCAATGGAACACTTAAAACTGCTGCCTTTTCCATTTCCTCCTTCATGACCTCCCTGACCCTTTCTTCTTCATCTTTCCTTACTTCTACAAGAAGTTCATCGTGTATCTGAAGAAGTAGTCTTGCATCTAATTTTTCAGCCAAAAGTCTCTTTTCAACATTTAACATTGCTATCTTTATTATGTCTGCCGCAGTACCCTGAATAGGCGAATTCTTTGCCATTCTCTCTGACATGGTACGCTTTAGATAATTCTTATCATTAATATCTGGAAGAACTCTTATTCTGCCGAATTTCGTTCTAGTAAAGCCTTCACTTCTAGCTCCGCGAACCAGCTCATTCATATAGGCTTCTACTTTTTTATAGATCTTAAAATAACTTTCGATATAGCCCTCAGCCTCATCTCTGGTAATGTCAAGGCTCTCACCTAGTCCATACGAGCTTATACCGTAAACTATTCCGAAATTAACTGCCTTAGCTCTGCTTCTCATAGTCTTTGTGACCTCATCAAGAGGCACGTGGAAAACCTCAGAAGCAGTGATCTTGTGAATATCTGAGTCCTTATTATAGGCCTCTATCAGCTTTTCATCACCTGACATATCAGCAAGTACTCTTAGCTCAATCTGGGAATAATCCGCGTCAACGAAAACATAGCCTTCCTTTGGAATGAAGGCCTCTCTGATTTTCATGCCCTCATCACTTCTTGCCGGAATATTCTGAAGATTTGGCTCTGTAGAGCTAAGTCTTCCGGTTGCTGCAATCATCTGGTTAAAATTACCATGGATTCTTCCATCCTCTGCTATATAAGGAATGAAACCATCCGCATAGGTCGAGCGCAGCTTTGAATATTTTCTATATTCAAGTACATCACTTACCACAGTATACTGATCAGCTAAAGGCTTTAATACCTCTGCTGCAGTTGAATAACCGCTCTTAGTCTTCTTTCCGCCTTCAAGCTTTAAATCTTCAAAGAGCACTGCGCCAAGCTGCTTTGGAGAATTGATATTAAACTCTTTTCCTACAGCTTTATGGATTTTTCCTTCAAGCTCATCAATTTTTTCAGTAAGCTCCTTTGAATAGCTCTCAAGGAACTCTTTATCTGTCTTTATTCCTCTTACATGCATATTATAAAGCACATTGATAAGAGGCTTTTCAACCTCATCATAAAGCTTTCTCTCGCCTAGTCTGTCAAGATTGTCAAATACTACATTTCCCGCAAACATAAGCACAAGAAGCTCTATTTCAGCAGGAATATCCTTTATATTGATCATTTCCTCAAGCTTTATGCCAAGGTACTTATCAGCAAGATAGACCACGCCGTATTCATTTTCACCAGGGCTTACTAAATAAGCCGCAAGGGATACATCATCTGCCTTTAAGATTTCATCTTTCACCTCGCCCCTTACATAGAAGGAAAGCTTTGAATATATATCTGACATATATACTGCCTTTGCAGCATCTGTCAGTTTACCCAATAACTCAAATACATCGTCTTTTTCTGAATACGCGGCCACACATAGCCTAATAGCTTCATTTTCCTCAAAAGCTATCATCACCTTATTCTTATCTACATAAAAAGCCGCTTTTTTCAGCTTTTCGCCTGCATAAGAAGATATCATTTCCGTAAGAGTCTTTAACGAAAGCTCTTCGATTTTTTCACCGCCATGCAGAGCATTCTTTATTTCTACCTTTGCTCTAGCACATATATCCTCTTTTGCAGGAATTATTTTATAAAAGCTATCTGACTTCTTAGCATCAATGCGTAAAGTCTCTCCCCCTCTCTTACTCTTGCTCTTACTTTTTTCATTGCCTCCATTTTCTGCATCAGCTCCTCCAAAGAAGGAAAGCTGACCATCATTAGAGTCCTCAAAAGGATTATATAAAGATGAATCCTCATCCTTTTTTTCTTCTTCATTCTTACCATCAAAATTCCTGAACTCTGATGATTTAAACTCAAGCTCATCAAATTCAGCAATGGCTGCTTCTCTATTGATATTAAGCCTTAAATCCTCAAGTGAAACATCAAGCTCTATGTCCCTTTTTATGGTAGCAAGCATTTCTGAAAGCCTTGCAGCCTTCTCTCCTACTAGTTCAGTATCACTTTCCTTAATGAGATAATTAATAGGAGAACGCTTTATTGAAAGCTCTGTCTTAAAGCTGGCCGCAAGCTCCTTAAGCTCTTTCTCATTCTTTCCGTGAAGCTCTGAATACAGGCCATCTACCGTCTTATACTTTGCAATAAGAGCTGTCGCAGTAGCCGGTCCTATTCCAGGAACGCCCTTAATATTATCTGAAGCATCGCCCATGAGCGCCTTTAGGGAATTAATATTTACAGCATCTACCCCGAACTCCTTTTTTATGAGTTCAGGAGTAAAAGGGAATGTCCTCTCTGGGGCAAAAGGATAGTCCTCATGCCTCATATTGTATTTATCATAAAGCTCTTTAGTTTTATCAGCTGAAGAATGCATCATAAGGATAGTAGTATTCTCACTAGCTAGCTGAAGATAGTCATTATCCTTGGTCATTATTCCGACCTTTACAGAATTCTCAAAAAGCTTAGAAAGCGTACCGCTAAAATCATCTGCCTCATATTCATCTGAAGAAAACTGCTTAACATTCATTTTTTCAAGCATTTCCTGACATAGCTCAAACTGCTGCTTTAAAGGCTCTAAGGTCTCTGCCCTGTTTCCCTTATAATCCGGATATATCCTTCTTCTGAAGGTATCTCTCGTTTTATCCCAGCATACCGCAAGATATTCAGGCTTTTGCTCTCTAAGGATCTTCATAAAGGTCCTGAAAAAGCCGTATATGGCATTAGTATATACACCCTTGCTGCTTTTTAATATTTTATAGAAATACTTTTCCTTTTCGCTCATTTCCTTTGCAAACATTATCTCCTTTGGGAGATTTGCAAAAAACATAGTAGTCAAAAGACTCGAGCCATCTATTATATAAAACATTCATCCTCCAAAAACTCTCTAATTTACTTCTCAAGGAGCCGTCTCATAAGATTATTTATCTCGATTACTCTCATTTCAATGCATTCTAAGATATCCTCCGATAATCCCGGTTCTAGCCACAGCTCCATTCGCTTAGAGTTTATAAACATTGCCGCCTTATACTCCTTTGCAACTCTTTGCTTATATTCTTCATGAAGCATTTCCTTCATGTCAATTCTCCATGCTCTAAGCAGGCTTTCCTTGCTTAAGGCCGCATTTAAATCCTTAGTATACTTTTCTGAAATTTCTACTATCTTATCATATTCACTCGTCTTATCGCTCATTGATATGCTAGTGAGGGTTCCGATTCCAATAGTAGATAATACAAGGATAGCTATCGCTAAAATCATAAGGGTAATTCTTTTTACCTTTAGATATATCTCTCTATTTTTAAATTCTCTTTGAGTCGCCTCTAGCTTATTATTCAAGGCCCCGATATAATCAAGCGTAACATCATCAACGCTTTCCATCTCAACAATGGCCTTATTTATTATATAGCTTGTCTCAAGTTCCTCCCTGCATCTGCTGCAGCTCTCTACATGCACTGCAAGCTGATAGGCAGTCCTAAGATCAAGCTTATTATCTATATAGCTATTAAGCAGGCTTCTCGCTCTATTACAGTTCATTTTTCCTTCGGTAATTTTTTTAATTACAGCCATTCTTTATTCTGCCTCTGGTATGTCCTTTTTATCAGTAAGAAGCGACAGCGCTGCATTAGAATATCTTCTATCAGCTGACACATCCCTTCCGAACCAATCTGGCTCCTTAAAGGCCTTCGCCGCCTCTTCATCTGGAAATTCGACCTCTATGAAATACAAGCCCTCAAGAAAGCCCTTAAAAACGTCAAGCTCTCCTGTAAGACCATTATCTAATGGTATCAGGTATCTGTCTTTTGAAACAAGCTCACCATCACATTTTGGGCGCATATGCTCATACGCCTCCTTATTGAGCGGAAGATTATACTCTTCACTTACTATGGCATTTTTCTGTGAATGATTTCCCCTGTTCTTGTAAGTCATATAATAATCATCATTGCTTTTTCTTATTCTAACTGCAGGATTACGATTAAGATATCCCTGCTCTATTACTTCCTTTTCATACTTTGATAGATCTGGAAGCTCTTTAATTAAATACTTTCTCTCAATTTCCATTCTCTCTCCAAATAAAGGTCTAGTTATAAAATAGTTATAATACCTCAATTATTTATTATATCAAATTTCTGCCCTAATTACAAGAAAAAAAACAGTGGCAAAGACTTTTAGTCTTTGCCACTGCCCTAAATTCAAACTATTGTATATATCAGTGCATTAAACACTTTATACCATTTCTGATTACTTAGCTTTTAAGTTATATAAAACATAACTACGTTAGCTGCTATTTGCTGCTAAATAAAGCCTTGTTGCTAAATAAAGCCTTGCTGTTAAATTAAGCTTTGCTGTCACTTGTTACTACAGCTTCAGGATTTTCTGCTACATTTACCTGTTCTGCAGGATTTTGTACGTTCTCCTTTGAAACATATGCTTCAACACCGGCATCCATCTGGATGTTCTTATTTGTCTTAGCCTGAATTGTATTAGCCTTCATAACCTCTGTTAAATCAAAACCTGTTGTCTCCTTGACAGACTCGATGGTCTTAGCAAGAATAGATGGAACATATCCGCCCATCTGATTTACGCCAGAACCTGAACCATTTCCGCCGCCATCAATAATTGTAACCTTGTCGATAGATGTAAGAGGCTCTGCAATAGCCTTTGCCATTTCTGGAAGCTTCTCAACAATCATCTGGAGCATAGCAGCCTCACCGTACTTCTTAAGAGCATCGGCCTTCTTTTCCATTGCCTCAGCCTCAGCCTTACCTTTAGCAGCAATAGCATTAGCTTCAGCTTCACCCTTTGCTCTAATAGCTTCAGCCTCTGCAAGACCTGCGATTCTAACTGCTTCAGCTTCCTTACTTCTCTCAACAAGCTGAGCCTCTGCCTCTTTGGTACGTCTGAAGAGATCAGCTTCTGATTCCTTCTCGATCTTATACTTATCAGCATCTGCCTTCTGCTCTGTTGCGAAACGCTCAGCCTCTGCCTGCTTTCTGATCTTAGCATTAAGAGCCTGCTCCTGAACAGCTGCCTCTTCCTTCTTAACTTCAACTTCCTTCATCTGCTTTGCAATCTGAGCATCTGCTGTTGCAATCTCGATGGTCTTCTGCTGAGCCTGTCTCTGGATTTCATAAGCTGCATCAGCCTCAGCCTGCTTTGTATCAGCCTCTCTCTTAAGATCAGCCTGCTTAATTGAAAGCTCATTGTTCTGAACTGCGATAGCTGTTTCAGATTCAACCCTGGCTACGTTAGCCTGCTGCTTAGCAACTGCCTGTGCAACTGCAATTTCCTTTTCTGCATTAGCACGTGATACTTCAGCATTCTGACGAATCGCTACTGTATTTGCGATACCAAGGTTTTCAATAACACCAAGACCTGCATCGTCGATATTCTGAATGTTAAATGATACGATCTCAAGACCCATTGCAGCCATGTCTGAAGTTGCATTGGTCTGAACTGCTGTAGCAAAAGCCTTTCTGTCATTCATGATGTCTACAAGCTTCATGCCACCGATAATTTCACGGAGATTACCTTCAAGAACGTTAACTACCATCATATTGATATAGTCTGAATTCTTATTAAGGAAGTTCTCTGCTGCCCTATCCATCTTAGCTGGATCTGTGCTGATTTTGATAGTAGCGACTGAATCAACCATTATGTTGATATAGTCAAGTGTTGGGATAGTTTTTGATGTCTTAACATCAACCGATAACATCTTAAGAGAAAGTTTATCCACTCTCTGGAGGAAAGGTATTCTGATAGATGAACGACCGATTATTATCTTAGGCTTTTTACGCAGACCTGAAATAATAACTGCCTGGTCCGTTGGTGCCTTTATATAACCCATTGCAAGGATTATAACCAACACAACAACAACTACTGCGATTGTAATGATTTCTTTCATGCCCATTACTGACTCCATTCTGGAACGACTAACGTCCCCTGAAAAATAAATTTTTTTATATATAATAAACTTACGGTTTATATTTTATCATTTTTGTTCTCCATTTTCAATATCAAACTTGCAATTTACGAAGGTTTGTAGTATTGTTATATTTATCTTTCGCCCGAAGAAAAATATTATTATTTTTTTAATTCCGGGCGGTAAATTAGGGAGAAATTTTTATGGATAATTTACAGCTGGTTCTTTTTTCCAGCGATATATATGATGATTCAGCCACGGGAACTTTAGCTTTTAAAGCTCCTAATTCAGAAAATATGATCTTAGATCTTTTAAAGCATGGAATTAAATGCTCTACCATAAAAGATGATAGAAAATATCCCGTTTCCGAAAACGTCCTGGTCATATCCTCTTTGGATGATGACCTAAATAGAGCGGTTATGTTCGGCGTTGCCTCTGCTGCCTATAAAGAGCCAAAAGAAATAGATTCCGGTAAATCCTCACCAGTTAAAGAAACTAACTCATCTCCTCTTTATGCCTCATCACAGCTATCTTTTTTCAGCAGTGAAAAAGCCACAGAACTTCCTATGGTGATAGAAGGCTTTGACGAAATAGACTATGATTTCATTAACAGGATATTTTTAAGATTCCACGGTCTTCCAGTGACCATAGCAGAAACAGAGCGATTAATCATCAGAGAATTCACTGAGGAGGATTCAACTGATTTATATTCCATTACTGATTTATTTGATTCTCGCGAAAAGACCGAAAGCTGGCTTAAAGATTACATAAAAAACGTCTATCCTTTCTTCGATTACGGCTATTGGGGCGTATACGAAAAAAGCACAGGAAAGCTTATTGGTGAATGCGGAATTAATTCTTCTGAAATAAATGGACAATATGAAAATGAAATAGGCTACATAATAGCCCCAGCTTCTAGAAAAAAAGGCTATGCAAGTGAAACTATCAGCAAAATATTCGAAATCGCAAAAGAAAGATATGAAATGAAGAGAGTCGTTGCTCTCATTGAAGAAGGTAATACCGCTTCCGTTCATACTGCTGAAAGCCTTGGTATGCACTTTGAAGCCCGTTTTGCCGGCAAAGACTATAAACATAAGCTGGTTTATGTAAAAGAATTCAATTAAACGATTTAAATGCACAATTTAGCACGAATTCCCCTAACATCAACCCCAAGATATACACTTCTCTCAACTCTCTCTTCCAGAGAGAGCTGCTGAGGATGTGGAATTACAGAATCATCCAAAACAACAACACTCATTTCATAGCCTTCCTCGAAGCTTCCTACCTTACCAAAAAAACTTCCACCGCCTTTTGTTGCCAGGTAAAAACTTTCAGAAAAAGTAATTGGCTTTGCATCTGCATCAATATATCTCCAATATAATTTTGATACCCCAATTGTATCTGTAATAGCTCGAAATATGGATTCTGTCTGTCCTCCGGCAACATCACTGCCAAGGCCCATACGTATCCCTTTTTCTATATATTTACGAACCGGTGCAATTCCTGAGGACAGATTTACATTTGAACTCGGACAATGTGCAATCCATACTCCGTTTTCTTTTATACGCTCTATTTCCTCCCCGGTTGAATAAACGCAGTGAGCCATCACTGTTTTAGCCTGCTTTCCAAAAAGTCCAAAGCGGTCGTAAGCATCTGCATAAAATTTCGCCTGCGGTATCAGTTTTTTCACAAGTTCTACTTCTCCGGGATTTTCCGATAAATGAGACTGTATCGGCAAATCGTATTGTATGCGCACTTTTGACAATTCTCTTAGCAGCTCATCAGTACAGCACGGAATGAACCTTGGTGTCAAAATCGGTTTGGTTCTCTTATATCCTCTCCTTAGAGACTCGTTTATAAAACTTATTGTATCAGCAGCTCCTTCGCGCGCCCCCGATTCTAATAGTTCTACCGGTGCATCCCTGTCCATATTCACCTTCCCAACATAAGAAGTAAGTCCGGTATTTTCCATCATATCCATGAGCATCAATGTTGCCTCTCTATGAATTGTCCCAAAAATCACTGCATGAGTCGTAGCACTTTTTTTCATTTGATCAGCAAACATCCCATAAGCTAAAGCAGCATATTCCGTATCTGCATATTTTGCCTCCTCGGGAAATGTACGATTTTTTAGCCATGTAAGCAGTTCATAATCCATTCCCATCCCACGAAAAGCAAATTGAGGTGCGTGAATATGTAAATCAACCATCCCTGGTATAATGAGATGTCCCTTATAATCTTTCACATGAATGCAGGCATATTTTTCCGGCAACTTAGAAAAAATCCCCCTGCATATCCCATTTTCAAAAACAAGATAGGAATCCGGATGAGTCTCCAAATGATCTTTATCAGGCGTAAAACAAATATCTCCTCTTAAAATGATTGTATCCATAATCTCCCTCCTTTGTATAAACAAAAAGAAATCCTATTATACTATTGCCATGCCTTGGCAGCAAATAAACCTTATTTATATATTAATCATTATTTCCTTTTTTTTCAATAGTTTTTCTAATAAAGTATAAAAAAAATATTTGTATTTAGCATATAAAGTTGATAACATGATAAAAAACTATATAACAAAAAAACGCATTGAGCACCAGCCCAATGCGTTTTTTTAAGGGGAGTTTTACACTCCCCTTATTTGTTGTTGTTATTGCAGAACTAAATTTCTGATTTTGTAAAAATAATCTTCAACCAGGTAAATAAAATTATCTGCGAAGACCAAGCTTCTTTACAAGACTTCTGTATGACTCAAGATCTGTCTTCTGAAGATAGTCAAGAAGATTTCTTCTCTGACCAACAAGCATGAACATACCACGACGTGAATGATTGTCGTGTGGGTTAGCCTTGAAATGCTCTGTAAGACCCTTAATTCTTTCTGTAAGAAGAGCTACCTGAACCTCTGGTGAACCTGTATCTTCTGGTGTACGACCGAACTCTTTGATGATTTCGGCTTTTCTCTCTTTGTTAAGCATTGACATTTCCTCCTAAAAATTAAATTCGCCATTTACGTAGCAACCGGCCGGAGAACCAGGAAGCCAGGTAAAAGGTCATCATTATGAGGTCTTCGAATTCATCTGCAAGAATGAACACGCACTACTCATAACAAGAGGATTCTATCACACTTTTTTTTATTTGTAAAGCACTTTTTTTACTTTCTTTTGCATACTCTTTTAACAGCATCAAGAGTCAGGAACACAATTGATATTCTTCCAAAAGGAACGATGCGCCTTAATCGTGTAAGCGCTTTCATAGTTTATAGATGGTTAATTTATCAAAGTACTCCAGTATTATACAAAAATATTAGTAAAATCCCAAAAGATAAAAAATCAGCTGTAATATTTCTATTACAGCTGATTTTTATAAAAAAAGGACTAACAATGGGTCTGCATAATTACATACAAGTATAACCGCCATCAACAGGAAGCATTATACCATTAACATAGCTTGATGCTGGTGAAGAAAGGAAAATAGCTGCTGTATCAAGCTCGCCTTCATTTCCATATCTTTCTTCCGGGATCATTGTCTTTGCATTCTGCTGGAAGAAATCACTATCAAGAGTTTCCTTTGTAAGTGGTGTGTAGAAATAGCCCGGGCAGATTGCATTTACAGTAATGCCCTTGCTTCCCCACTCTGCTGCTAAAGCTCTTGTAAGGTTTACAACACCGCCCTTTGCTGCATGATAAGGTGCTGAACCAGCGATCTTATTTCCAACAAGACCATACATTGAAGCAATATTGATGACTCTACCATACTTAGCAGGAATCATTGCAACCTTAGCAACCTCTCTAGCAAACTTGAAGGTACCAAATAGGTCGATATTCATTTCATGTTCGAACTGTTCATCAGTAATGTCCTCTGCCGGACCAACCGCTCCTGTACCAGCATTGTTGATAAGGATATCAATTCTTCCGAACTTATCCATAATCGCCTTAACTGCTTCCTTAACATTTTCTGTATCTGTTATATCGCAGCGAATACCAACAGCTTCTACTCCGAATTCTTTTGAAATTTCAGCTGCAACCTCATCAATAAGATTCTGTCTTCTTGCAACTGCTACGATGTTACATCCCTGATTGGCAAGTGCCTTTGCCATCTGAACACCGAGGCCTGTTGAACATCCTGTAACTACGGCAACTCTTCCTGATAAATCAAAATACTGCTTATTCATAACCTATATTCCTTTCGTTAGTATGTTGTGCGGCTTTTTGATACTTAAATAATAAAAATAAATAATATAACAAATTCCGCATCTTCATTATATCATCTTTTTATTAAAATGCAACAACATTTTTGAAAGAATTGAAAGATTTTTTGTACAAACTGTCTTTCGTAGACGGAAAAACGCCTACAATACTGAATTTAACAGCTTGTAAGCGTTTACAATTGCAATTATTAATTTTTTCTAAAGTAATACTGAGAGGTGTAATTATTACAGTATTCCGATATTTTTCTTTAAAGCCGTCTTATTAGCATACATCGCATCATCTGCCCTATCAAAAACGTCACCATAAACACTGTCCACGTTTTTATCATACATTGCAAGCCCGCTAGCAACAACGGTTTTTGGCAATTCATTTTTAGAATAATCGAACTTTCCATTCTGCTCATTATTTGCCCAGACCTTTTTGCGGAGTCTATCCAAATAAACCTTGCTGAACTCAGGTCTCCACCTCTTTAGTATGACAACAAACTCATCACCGCCGACTCTATATACCATTTCTCTAGGAAATGCCTCAGTGATAAGTGCATAGCCATCCTTTAGCAACTCATCGCCCGCAAGGTGTCCCAAATTATCATTTACCAGCTTTAGATTATTAACATCAAATACAGCAACTCCAAAGGCTGCGTCACCATCTCTGATGCTTCTGTTCAATTTTTCCTTTGCTTCCTCATATGCCCTGGTATTTCCTGCCCCGGTAAGAACATCCGTATAAGCCATTTTAATCATTCTCTTAACCAGATATACGGTAATTATGGTTATTAGAATTGTTACAAAAATAGCCACAAGGATAATTATTATGATAAGATTATTTCTAGTACCATCAAGTTCAAGCTCTGGCACCGTAACTGCAAGCCACATATTCTTATTTCTTAGCATAGCAGAAACAAGCTGCATCATCTCATCATTTCCTTCATATCTCTTAAGGACGTAATCATCCTCCTTAAGAATAAGATTTATTTCATCCTGATCAAAGTCATTATCTTCTACTGGAGAATAAAGAATTTCTCCTTCCTTAGAAAGAAGCATCGCGTAACCACTATCATAAAGCTTTATATCCTCTACCATCTCCGTAAGGAGCTCTATTGAAACATCCATTCCAGCCACAGCCACAAATTTGCCATCTATGTATAGAGGAATTATATAGGAAATCATCTGAATTCCATTATTTAAATTGTTATAGACCGGAAGCCATACTGCCTCACCTGCTTCTATAGGTTCATACCACCATGCAACATGCTCCCTGTCATCCTTGTCATACTTTGCTATATCAGTAATCTCATAATTTATAAATTCATCACTGATATCTGACTTACTAAGGAAAAATCCCTCAACCGTTGAACCATTTACAACAGAAGGATCAAATCTTAGATAAATAGCAACAGAATTTGCAGTATTATAGACAATATTAAAACCTAGAGTCTTCATTTCCTCATTAAAGCTATCAAAATATTCCTTATCTGCCAGCTTAGAAACATCTTCTATTTCACCCAAAACGTGCATTGAGAAAATATTAACTGACTGCTCAATTTCGTCAAGGACACCGTCTAGTTCCTTAACATTATTCTCACACAAAAGCTTTATTATAGTGTCAGAATCTTTTTCACTCATTCTCTGAAGCGTAATTGTAGCTATGCTTCCAATGACAGCAATACTAAGAATTATGCCCGAAAGAATTGTAATAATAAGTCTTATCTGCATGCCTCTCATGGTGATATTATCATCATTATCAAAGGCAGTTACTCTATATTCCTTCTTACCAATAAATGTCTTTTCTTCGCTATTTAACTCAAATTCCCCTAGCTTTTCTCTATGTTCTAATTCCCGTTTATCCTTTTCTAGCGAAATGAAATATTCCTCTGGCAAGGTGCTATTTCTCTTAATTCTAGAATATTCATCACCTATATAGAGAATTATAAGTGATGCGGTAATGGATATATTGATAAGTGAAAAACCATAAATAAAGGTCTGTGTAACAGTCGCCACAAGCGGAAGCGCTAGATAGAGCACCATCGTTATGCGGTTTACCTTATCTATGTATCTTTTGAAACGCATTACCTGCACTGTACATAAGAACAAGCCTATAAACTGTATTGCAATAGACAGATATACTCCATTATTTCTATGATACCTGTTTTCTTCATCAAAGGTATAATAAAAACCAGTAAACTGAGTGACTACAAGGAGTACGGTAGATACGAAGCTTAAAAAATAAATCGTAAGAACCCAGTTTCTACTGGTTTTAACACCAAATGTTTTAAGGGCAGCATGATAATACTCTGCACCTAAAATCAACAGCGCATATTGAAGTAGGAACACAATAAAATTAGTCGCTCTTGTCATTACAATGCCTAAATCAGATGTATCCCCTCTAAATACATAAGCAAAAGAATCACATAACAAAAGCACCGCTGTAGTAACAAGCGCATAACCAAGTATTCTTCTACGCTTGCTTACATGCAATTTATCAATAAATACAATAAATACAATAATCATACAGAACAAACTACCAAAAATTTCAAGAGTAATCTGCGCTATATTAACATTCTCCATAAGCACCTCTTTTTCTGAACACTGCGCATTTAAATGTTCATGAATCAGTAAATTATTTAATGCTTACTATCTTTTTGTCCGATTTTTCTTATAGATTTCCCTTAAACACCCGTTTTAACAAGCATTCTAACCGCATTTCTAACCGGCCTTTCTAATCGGCCTTTCTGATTGAGACTTCCCCTGTATGAAGAGTCTCAACACTTCCATCCTCAAATCTTACTACAAGTCCTCCGGTTTCATCTATATCCTCTGCAATGGCATATTTCAATTCCCCGCCTGCAATGGCCCTATTTTGAAGACTTATTTTCTTTCCGATTATCATTGAATGCTTTTTATAATCTTCTATAAAGGTATGCTCAGATAGTCCCTTAGCTAACTCTATAAGCTCATTTGCAATTTCTGCTGACAGAAGACTTACTGATGGAACCTCATCTCCTTCTTCCTCATAAAGAGCACCCGCAATATCTTTAAGCTCAGCAGGAAAATCCTCCTGCCTTACTACAAAATTGATGCCTATTCCTACTACCACCTGCTCAATATGACCAGCCTCAAAATTCGAAACTGCCTGAGTAAGAATACCGCATATCTTCCTGTTTTTATAATAAAGATCATTAACCCACTTTATTTCAAGCTCAATACCACACACCTTTTTCACCGCACGAAGAACCGCGATGGAAGCTGCAGTCGTAATATATACAATATCACTATTATTATTTCCTACCAGCTCGCCAGGAGTTAAAACCATACTAAAATAAATATTTCTTCCCGGAAAAGTAACAAAGCTTCTACCAAGTCTTCCTCTTCCAGCAGTCTGATTTTTCGCAATATATAGAGCCGTCTTGAACTTCTTTTCAGGATCCATTTCATTCATATTCTGATTTACGATGTCATCCATGGCATTTTTATTAGTGGATTCAGTAACCTCATAAACATGAACAGGAATGTCCTTTAATTCCTCGCATAACCCAGCGATAACTCCTGCCTCTGATAGCTCCTTTGTAATGCTCAAAAGGCGGTAGCCCTTTTTAGTTACAGCCTCGATCTCATTACCTTCCTCAACAAGCTGCTTTACAGCCTTTGAAACAGCCATTCTTGAAACTCCAAGTTCCTCAGAGATTTCCTCTCCTGACACATATTGATTATCAGAAATAGAAGCTCCATAAAGCCTTCTTAAAACATGATCTTTAATATTCATTCTTCTTAACTACCTTACCATTTTCTATAGATCTATATATTATCCTCAATTTTGCCCTAAATATTTTCTATAGATCTATATATTATCCTCAATTTTTCCCTAAATATTTCTATAGATCTATATATTATCCTTAATTTTGCCCTAAATATTCTCTATCTGCCAATCTATAGGTTTAATACCATTACTTTCAAGGAATTCATTGCATTTCTTAAAGTGATTACAGCCAAAGAAACCATTATTTGCTGAAAAAGGACTTGGATGCGCTGCTTTTAATATGAGCTGCTTTGGATTATTTACAAATTCAGCCTTCTTCTGCGCATATCTTCCCCATAACATATAAACAACCGGTCTATCTAGCTGATTTACTGATGCAATTATAGCATCTGTGAATTTTTCCCATCCTTTACCAGCATGAGAATTAGCAGCTCCTGCACGAACAGTAAGAACTGCATTAAGCATCAGGACACCCTCATCGGCCCACTTCTTTAAATATCCATTATTAGGTATATAGGTTCCAAGCTCCTGATTAAGCTCTTTATAAATATTCTGAAGAGATGGAGGAATTTTAATTCCTGGCTTTACTGAAAATGAAAGCCCATGAGCCTGTCCTACCTCATGATAGGGATCTTGTCCTATAATAACTACCTTCACCTTTGATAAAGGCGTAAAGTGAAGTGCATTAAAAATATCCCCCGAAGGCGGATAAATCGTTTTTGAATTATATTCATTCGTAACGAACTTTAAAAGCTCTCCATAATAAGGCTTTGCAAATTCCGGACTCAGAGCCGGAAGCCAATCATTACTAATTGCTGCCATTATTATCTCCTTAAAATTTTCAATTATAATCTAACGCTTATGCCCTTATCTCTTAAATATTCCTTGACCTCTTTGATCTCAAGCTCATGGAAATGGAAAAGAGATGCTGCAAGAGCTGCCTCTGCATGGCCCTTTTCAAAAGCATCAGCAAAGTGCTCTAAATTTCCTGCACCGCCTGAAGCTATTACTGGTATTGAAACATTATCTGCTACTGTCCTTGTAAGCTCAAGATCATAACCGTTTTTAACGCCGTCGCAGTCCATGCTGGTAAGAAGAATCTCACCTGCACCAAGCTTTTCTGCCTTCATGGCCCACTCAACGGCATCAATACCCATATCTACACGTCCGCCGTTCTTAAAAATATTCCAGCCGCCGTCAGGTCTTCTTTTAGCATCAATAGCCACTACAACGCACTGACTTCCGAACTTATCTGCAGCTTCTGAAATAAGTGAAGGATTCATGATAGCTGCTGAATTAACTGCTACCTTATCTGCACCCTCACGAAGAATATCCTTAAAATCATCAATAGTTCTGATTCCGCCGCCAACAGTAAATGGGATGAAAACTGTCTCAGCTACCCTTCTTACCATTTCTGCCTTTATTGCTCTTGCATCTGAAGATGCTGTAATATCGAGGAAAACAAGCTCATCAGCGCCTTCTCTTCCGTACTGAGCTCCAACCTCCACAGGATCTCCGGCATCGCGAAGATTCACAAAATTAGTACCCTTAACAACTCTTCCATTATTAACATCAAGACATGGAATTATTCTCTTAGTAAATTTAGAAACCATATATCCTCCATAGTATTAAACATTTGTAAAATTCCTAAGTATCTGTAAACCGAGCTCTGCACTCTTTTCCGGATGGAACTGACATGCAAAAACATTTCCCTTTTCAACAGAAGCATCGATAGAAACTGAATAGAAGGTCTTTGCCTTTACATCATCTCTATCATCTGCCTTTAGATAATAAGAATGAACAAAATATACGTATGGATTTTCAGGAAGTCCATTGAACAGCCTTCCACCATTTAATTCTAATGCATTCCAGCCCATATGAGGAACCTTAATTCCCTCACCACCAGGAATTCTTAAAACATGTCCTTTTAAAATTCCAAGGCCTTTAACACCAGGTGTCTCTTCACTATCTTCGTATAAAAGCTGAAGTCCAAGACAAATTCCTAGAAAAGGAACATCTCCAGCTGCAACCTCCTTTAATACATCAACAAGGCCGTATTTATTAAGTTTGTCCATGCAATCACCAAAAGCACCAACTCCTGGAAGAATTACATGATCGGCTTTAAGGATCTCATTTTTGTCTCTTGTAATAACAGCCTTTTCTCCAATAAATTCAACTGCCTTTTGAACACTTCTGATATTACCTGCATCGTAATCTACTATGGCAACATATCTGCTCATTATGTTTCCCCCTGATTTATATTTCTAAAAACTGATGATTTTCAACAGTTTTTTTATCACTTTTAATCTATACCAAGCAGCATGTCCATTCCATCGACAAGCTGTCCGATTTCCGGTTTAGAAATCTGAAAATCTGCGCCTAATTTAGCGCCCTTTCTCTTCATCTCATCATTTATGAGCGAGGAGAAAATAATTGTCGGAAGCTTTTTCAATTCATTATCATCCTTGATAAGCTTTACAAGCCTATGACCATCCATCACAGGCATTTCAATATCTGTAATGACGCAGTTGACATTATCATCAACCGTACCATTTTCTTTATCTTCGCATAACTTATCCCAGAGCTGCTTTCCATCGCTGAATACTTCCATTCTGGTATATCCAGCCTTATTTAGACATTCTTTAATAAGGTTTCTAAGAAGAAGAGAGTCCTCTGCAATATAAACTCCTATTTCGCCTCTCATTTCAGCAACCGCATCTTTAATCCTATCTGGAATTTCAAGCTTACTAACTGCAGTATCTGGCGCAATGTCCGCCATTATCTTTTCAAAATCAAGCACGATAACTATGCGATTATCATACTTAATTACACCTGTAGCAATATCCATAGCACCATTGTTGAAATTTTCATCTGGAAGAATTATCTCCTCCCATGACATACGCTTAATTCCAACAACTGAATCTACGTGAAAAGCAACATTTAGCTTATTAAAATTAGTAACTATGTATAAGCTATTATCAGGATATTTTCCTTTATTTAAATGAAGATAAGCTGAGAGATTAATAATAGTCAGGACTTCATTTCTAGGCATAATTATGCCTTCAATGCATTCATTTGAATTAGGTATCGGAGTTGCCGGAATGTAACCTAAAATCTCTCTTACCTTAGCTACATTTATTCCATAACTATTTCCTGCTATTTTAAATTCAAGTATCTCAAGCTCATTTGTACCACTTTCAAGTAAAATGTTAGCACCCATACATTACTCCTATCTAAACCGAAATAAATATGCTAAAAATAAATTATATTGGTATCATTGTAAAACATTTATTCAGATTTTACAATTACTTTTTCAAAAAGAGTATGACAGTAATAGCGCTGCAATCACTATCTCCTCCGCTTCAGCAAACTGATTTGCCAGTTTAAATATAGGATTATTGGTTACTTGACTTTTTTATCATCCGGATTCTTTATTTCTTTTAAATCAGGTGTGGATAATAATCGAATTTCCCTCATACGCTTTGCGTATTGATGAAATAAAGTCAAGTACTGATTCTGTTCTATCACCTTTTATCCTCCATATTAATGCTATGTAAACCACCAATATATAAATAATATTATACCAAAAACACCCGAGTCTGTAAAATATTTTATCAAAAAAAAAGCTATCCATTCCTGGATAGCTTTTTATATCATTAAAATCTTCATACTTAACATTTAAGAACCAATTGTCTTAACCTAAATTTGGTCAAGCCCTCGACCTATTAGTAGCAGTCAGCTGAATGAATTACTTCACTTACACCTCTGCCCTATCAACCTTGTCGTCTTCAAGGGGTCTTACTAACTTATGTTATGGG
>Ga0247611_10001443_pt1 | contig 42217 bp, 66 predicted proteins | sample 177DNAGHGhighgp2_FD_192422 | JGI IMG/M metagenome (GOLD analysis project Ga0247611, IMG submission 192422) | Sheep rumen microbial communities from Palmerston North, Manawatu-Wanganui, New Zealand - 1770 DNA GHGhigh gp2 | ecosystem: Host-associated > Mammals > Digestive system > Stomach > Rumen... | reverse complement strand
CGTGTAATTCTACAAGTCCAAATTGTAAGATTTCTAGCTTTTCAACTGTTAGTTCGTGTGGAGTAATACTTACAGTCATTTGGTTACCATTTTTAATCTTTTTAATAGTACCGTTACTATAAATATCGTCTACACTTTCTCCAGCAGCAGCTAAGCTTTGGTCTTTATAAAACCCTAATTGCATAAGTGGATCGCTCCATTTTTTAGCGATATATACCTCCATAGAGTTAGGTATCATATGCCCAGGGTTTAAAGGTGCTTTTAAAGTCATATCTTTTTTAGCATACTCAAATAAAAATTATTTCTTTTTCTTTGATGCTTTCTTAGGCTCTTGTTTTACCTCTTCAACCTTAACAGCTTTTTTAGGCTCTTCAGTTTCTTTAGGCTCTTCAATAACCTTTTCAGCATCTTTTTTAACCTCTGTAGGTTTGTTACTCCCTTCTTTTATAGGTGTATCTCTTAGAGGTTTCATTACAGTAGTAAAGTATTGTCATACCTCGTCTATTGTAACTATATCTCCTTTCTTATACTCCTTGTTAGCAATTCTACAGTCGGTAGTAATTTCGTAAAGCATAATTTACCATATTACCAATATAAAAGGTTAAAGAGGGTTAAATTAATAACCCTCTAGCTATTACTATTCTGTTACCTCCTTAGTATTAACTGGTGCATCTTCGCTATTAACTACCTCTACTGCTACTGGTATAGCTGCAGGATTAGCGTTGTATGCATTAGTAATAAGAGCCTCTTTACTAGCTTGTCTAAATTCAGCTGTTAATTCACTCTTAATAGTTTCTTGAATTACTTGGCTGTTAGTATTTTCTCTGTAGTCAGCAAAAAGTACGTCTACTTTAAATTCAGGATCATTAAGTACGTGTACGATAGGTCTACCTTCTCAAATAAAGATATCTCCATTTTCTATACTTTCGTCAATAACAAATTCAAAATCTTTTCCGAATACGTCACTTGTAAAGTAAGTTAATCTTGTACCTGCTCCTTGGTCTCTTCTATCTTCTACTACGTATTTATTCTTAAATACTCTTCTTAGATAGTTCTTAGTTGCAGCGTTCATAAAGATAGCCTCTGGATTTCCTCCTCTTTGCTTAATAGCTAACAAAACGTTTTCAATTTTGTCTTCAGTAATAGCTCCTTCAGCATCAAGTACGAAACCTCCAGCTTTATTAATAGCCTCTTTCCAACCTCCCATAGTTCTACGTTTTTCGTCACCTGGATCGTTGTATTGAGCTCCATAATAAAGAGTTTTATTAATTTCTAGTAATTGTTCGTCAAACTTAGCCTCTCTTTCGTCTCTAAGTAAGTCTTCAGTTGCTTTTTGTTCAAACTCAGCAGCGTCCTTAGAAACGTAAATTGACTTAGTAAATGTTTGTACTACGTTAGTACACTCAGCTTTACCGAAAGCTTTATAGTCTTCAGTAATTTTAAATTCACTTTCAGCTTTACCTAAGATTTTAATAACAGCATTAGCACTAATAGCAGCAGCAGTAGTACTAGCCCAACCTCTTACAACAGTAAGAGCTACTTTATTGTTTGCAGGATCAGCTTTAGCTGTTACCATAATTCTTTCGTCTCAAATCATAAGTAAGTAACCAGCAGTAACTCTAGCTCCTAAGTTTTCGTCTACATAGATAGTAGTAGCACTAGCTGTAGCAGCGTCAGTAACTTTTCCTTCTCTAGCAACTTGCTTTTGAGCGTAGTAAGTTAAAACAGCGTTCTTTACCTTTTCTCCTCTAATAGCTCTAGCTAAAAGTGGAGCTTCAGCTCTAGTCATAAGTAAAACAGCTGTTACCCAGTCTTTAAGGGCGAAATCTCCTTGTAAATGTAGCATTTTTTCTAAAAAAAAAGAATAAAAGATTTTTGGGTTATTTTCCCTCAATAAGGTCGTAAAGTTCTTTACGTTCCCTATCGCTTAGCCTCTCGCCTCTTTCGGCTTTGGCTTTCAATTCAGCTAATCTTCATTGGTTACTACCACCTGGTATGTCACTACCTCCTTTAGGAGCTTGTTTATGTTCTCCATCTTTGTTAGATGGCAACATACTTTCTATAGCATCTAAAGTTTTAGCAGTTTTAAATGGATCGTCTCCCTCAGTAATTAAATTACTAACGTTGCTCCATTTATCGCCGTATGCAGTCTTTAACTTTTCTATTCTAGCGTTATTGGCGTCTGTTTGGCTAATTTCTCTAGCTTTCCAAACCTCCTCTTTAGCTTTGTAGTCAGCTAATTCCTGGTCTTTTTGAGCTAAAAGCTTTTCGTGTTCTCCACGTTTTAAAGCCTCTTGCTCTTCGGCTTTTTGCTTTTCAGCGTTAATTTTGTCCAATTCAGCTTTAGCTGCCTTGTACTTTTCGTTAATTTCGTCAAACCTAGCTTTAGGTATAGACGTAGTACCCTCTTTTTTACCCGCATCGTCCTTAGAGGTGTCTGGAGTGTCGGTAGTGTTATTATCAACGTCACCACTTGCTCCTCCTCCGTTAGCTCCATCGTCGTTAACGTCAAATAGTGCGTGGTTGCGTCTTAATAATCGTAATGGCATTTCGTTTAAATTGTTTAAATAAATTAAAACGCAAGGTACTATAACTAAAAATAAAAAAGTGTTGGTTTTTAACTGCCAACACTCTTTAAAACCTAAATACTAACTAGGTTATTTGCTAACAAAAATATCTTTATAATTATCTAATACAGCTATAATATAACCCCTACAATTAGGGTGGTATGGTGGCAACTCTACAGTACCATCAGTTATATCAAATACCTTTCAACTATACTCTTTACATATACTGCAGCAGTCAGCTTGTTCTACCACTCTAAATTTTGTTATACCTATTTGGATCGCTCTATTAATTGTACCTTGTATGTTTGCTATACTTGTCTCCGTTCTAACTAACATATCTACATAACGGTCTAAAGTTCGTGTTTTACCGCCTCTATCTTTAAATACTGTAATTTGGTTTTCCTCAAAATATCTTGCTACCTTCTCCTTCATAGTCTGTAAACTATCTCCAGTAATAACACCTCTTGCTAATTTCTCCCTTACCTTTTCCTGCTGTAATTGGTTTAGCATCGTTAAAGCTTGGCGTTCCATACCATCTAAAGAGCTTTTAACATAATTCTTTGAATTATCTAAGAGTGCATTTACTGCCTCTATATGTAAAACTCCTAAATCGTCTACCATTTTCTCTAATTCCTTCTCTGTGGCTTTATTTATGATCCTATAGCTTTCCTCTTTATCTAATAAATTATCTATGTATTTGGATCATAAAAGGTACTCTTGCCTAATTCTTATGTCGGCTCGGTCGCTATATTCTTTATCTAAGTATTTAACTATTCTACCCATTTTCTTTAATAAGCTGTTTGCCTTTGTTATATCGCTACTATTAATTGCTAAAAGGTAGCTAGTATTAAGTTTTGCTAGTTCCTCTTTAAAAATTTTGATTAGTTGTAAATCAGCTTTAGTATATTTAGCAAAATAATTAGCTCTATTCATTACATAAGAATTATAAAAGGCAAAATAATACTGCATAGCAATATAAATAAAGCTATACAAAACTGTATAAAGAAAAGCCAAAACAAAAAGCTTATTTTATGAGGTTTCCTAACGATTTCCTTTACACTTTCCCTTAAATGGTCTGTAATAGGTATCTCGTTGCTTAATATTGTTTTCCGTTGGTCGTTCATTTAATAATATTTAAGTTATAAATGATAGCCCCTGTATTAGCGTAGTCTTATACCTGTATACGTATAAGTAGAGGCTCGGGGCTATGCTGGTCTATTGTTTATCGTTTTCCTCGTCTAAATTCTCGTCTAAATCCTCTTTATTTTCGTCTAACTCTTCCTCCTCTTCGTATTTAATATCAGTTTTATTTTGTGCGTAAGCATCTACAGTCTCTTTATTTATCTTTGCTAATTCCTCTTGTACCTCAGCTTGGTCGTAACCCATTATGTAAGCAATAGCACTCTCTTTACTCATAATACCAGCGTTAATTTGCATTACAGCAGTATTAGTTCTCTCGTTTACGTCGTATGCTGCAGGCTTTACAAATTTAATAGTAGGTAAGTCTACGTCATAACCTGCTATTTTCATTATACCCTTAAATAATCTTTGTAAGCTAGAGTAAATCATTTGCTGTTTTGTTTCTACTCTCTTATAGAAAGGTAAAAACTCCTTCTCTGTAGTTCCTACTGGATTTGATCCACCATAGATAGCATTAGTTAATAATACTGGTGGTATAGATGCTATAAAACCTACAAATTTTAATAATGTTGGTATATAATCATTAATAGCAGTAGTAACTAAGCCTGTGTCTTTATTTATATACTTTGCTGGCTCTTCTCCTACATTATGTACTAAATAGTCTGGATTTTTACTAAATTTATCTCCCTTTAGCTTTTGCATTGTTTGAGCGTCCCTAAATGATGCTGGCACACTCATTTTACTTGTAAGATTTTTAATAAATTCCACACTTATTTGGCTTGTTCTATCGTTTATCTCTTGGAAAAGGTCAGCTAAGTCTCTGTAGTCGCTCTGGTGGAAATATCTAGGGATTTCTCATACGTCAGCTCTATTAATTAGCTTGTCTTCTCTGTCCTCTACAATATGAGGGTTACTTAGGTCGTTATTAAAGATATAAAGTGGTAAATCGTCTAAAATTTCCTCTTCTCCCTCTTCTAACCTATCGCTAAATATAAAGCTACCATTATTAGCCCATTTTTCTCCGTAGTAACCTTTCCATTGTCAGTTATCTAATTTTTCGTAGCGATCCACGTAAAAATATGTTTTACCGTCTCTATCTCTTTGTACGCTGTAAATGTAGTGTTCTTTAATGTCTTCAAAGCCGTCTCCAATACGTAAACCCTCCATATTAGCGAGGTAATTTGGTAAAGGTATAACCTCAACCCTAGGCTTTCAGTCTTTATTTCTAAGTCTCAATATTCAGTAACCAATACTACTTTGGTCGTCTATACCTTCATTAAGTTTTAACTGTAATTTGATTTGGTCGGCTATTTCAGTAAAGGTTTCGTTTAATTCTTTACCTTGGTTAAAATCTACCAAAAAACCTAATCCTATAACATAATCAGTATAAATTCTGGTTACAGCTCTAGGCAAATTTAAACTCATATAAAGTTTTTCGTCCTTTGTAATATCGTGTGCTAAATCGCTTTTAATCTTAAAAGCATCAGCTCTAAAGCTTTCCTCGGCATATTGGCTAGTGCTATTAGCGAACATTAAAGCGTATTTACGATTAGCTTTTACAAACTCTTTAAATGGCGATAAGTTACGTTGTTCCATTTTTGGCGTTAATTAAAATAAATTTAATTGCGTTATACTCAAAATTTAAAAACTGTTGGTTTCTTTTGTCGTCGGCTTTCCCCATTTATTTTTATCTTTATTCAAAAGCTTTTTATAATATCTTATGTTCTCGTCTCTACTCTTTAGCTCTTGCTTTATCTCCTTTCGCCTTGTCTTTCGGTATTCCTTCTCCTGGATCAGTAATTTATTACTTATTTCTAAATCTTTGATCCTAATTCTAAGGTTTTTTATATCTATATCTTTTTTGGCGTAAGCGTCGTATATGTTCATTTTATTTTTAATAGGATTTAAAATACTGGTAACGGTGTTTTTCTCATTTGTCGGCATATAGCGTCAGTCATTACTGCGTCGTCGTGGTAATTAGTCTGTGCCTCTTCTTTTCCCTTCTCGTTATAAATAAATGTAAACATTTCCTTTACTAGCCTTTCGTCAGCCTCTTTAATATAACCATCATTAATTGCTACTTTATACTCACTCATTAATATTGGTCTTGTTTTAGGCGTAGTCTCTCGTCAAACGGTTTGTGTAATACGGTCGTATGTTTTATCTACCGTTTTTGTTACATAACATAGAGGAAACCGTGGGTATTCTTTAGCTTTAGCATAAAAAGCATAACCTGTATTATTCTTTTCTACTCCTATACGTCCTCGGTATCAAAGCTTAACTAACCTATCTACTATTTTACATAACTCGTCCCCTGGATCGCAATAACCATAATAACAAGCCATTAAGTCGGCTGTTTCTCGGTCTCTAACTATTAGGCAACTATAGTCTCCTCCTAATACACCGCTAGAGGTATCGCCACCAATAACTACTTGGCGGTCTTTTACTGGCTCTCTGTATATGTAAAGGTCTTGGTAAACGGCATCTTGTACGTATTTAGGTACGATAAGGTTTTTAATAATGTTTGTATTAAATACTGGAGTACCTGTATTCAAAAACGCCTCCTCTGGAGTACTAGGGTATTCTTGAAAAGCATAATTAGGATTAGTTTGGCTATTATACATATTCAAATACCGCTTTTTTTGTTCCTCCGTTAATATTGTACCATCTACCATCGGTTTATTTAAGTGTTGCAATTCCTTAGGTAGTTTAATGGTTTCTCCTTCGTCTAAAGGCAATACATACTCTGGCATTAACCACCAACCTAAAAATATACAGGATCGCTCGTTAGTGTCTTTTTTGTAGTATTTATTTCGTAGCTTTTCAAACTCGTTTCCATAACCATTAGCGGTACTTTCTATAATAATATCTCCGTTCTTTGGTACACTCGGTAAAGTACCTGCTAGGAGTTCGCCAGCCTCATTAATAAAAGCAAATTCCGATATATGTAGCTTGCTCCGTGTTCAACCTCTACTATCGGTTATAACTGCTATTTTACTATGGTTTTCTAAAAACTCTAACTCCTTCTTTGTACTATACTTTGTATTAGGTCTAACCCATACTTTACCATCGTTTAGCTCTATGTATTCTGGTAGTCTTTGGTATGCTGTTTTTACTTTATCAAATATTTCGTCCCTCGTTTTATCTACTTGGGCTAATATTCATATATTTTGATTAGGTTTAATTATGGCAGTATCTAACCCACTTATTGCCTCGTTTGTGGTTATACCCATTTGCCTACCTTTTAGAATTATTAGCCTTATTCTACCGTATTTCTCCTTTAATTCTGTTTTTCTCTTCTCTAGGATTTCCTGGGCTTTATTCCTTTTAAATCCTACCGCCTCTTGATCCTTATTTATGATAGTATAAAGCTGTAACCTTTTACTTTTCCTGTAAAACTGGCTTTCCATCTTTATTTAACTTTTTATAAATATTGCTTAATATTCGGCGTACCTGTCAGTCGCTAACGTCTAATAGGTCAGCTAGTTGGTAGCTATTCATAGGCTTACCGTCTCGCTCGTTATTATAATAAGCATCTAAGCAAAAATCCTTTACTTGCTTATATGCTTTCTTATCGTCAGCGTTTATTTTTTCTTTTATGATAAAATCTATAAAAGCATCTTTATACGTTATTTTTAATACACCATTTTCTACTATTAGCCTTACTTGTCCGTTAATAAAATTATGCTTATTCCTCTGTAAGTATCACTTTATTTTTATTAAAGTTTCACTTTGCATTAGGTTTTTTATTAATCGTCAATAAAATCAGTCTCTTTAAATATTGAGCCTTTAATATTATTATCTACCTCCTTTTTAGGTATTCTGTTATACCTTACGTTTAATACGAGTGCTGCAATAGATGGGTTAATATGTCACTTACTAGCCTCGTCAACCCAAATAGTCTCTAAGATATTGTCAATAGTTTCTACCGCTTTACTTATGTCCTCTCTATTTCTTCGCTCGTCCCAAGTCTTATAGGCAATACCACCTAGAAAAATAAGAAAGCCACCAATAGTAGGTGTTGTGCGTCGTTCTTGCCCTTCTATTATCTCAAATTGACTTATAACATTGTTGGTAATTGTAGTTTGCCCTCCTTTTCATTTTACTTTACCTCCTTTCTCGTCGTCTAATATATTAATCTTATCTTGGTCTAAACCTTCGGTCTTAACTGGTATTAGCTTAGCTCTACGTGTCTTTTCTATACAACTTGCTAAATAGGCGTTAAATTGAGTTAATAACTCGTTTTCGTCCTTAATTTTCCTTGGTCTACCTATAAGCATATGTTGTATACTTGGATCGTCTACAGTAACCTCGTTCCAATTTCTATGTCTTGCTATTTTTACCTTACGGTTATCTTTACTTGTTTTCTTTTGGCTACCTGTTTTATGTTTAGCCCTTAGCTGTATTTTCTTTTCAGCCATTTTTTATTACTGGAAAAATATAAAAAATTAATCTGGTATATACATAGTTAAAATCCTTATCTCACACCTTGGGTTATCTCTATCTATTCAACCTGCCCTTACGTGCATCTCTCTTATTATTTCTCGGTTATCGTCCTCAAATAATCAAAACTTAACAAATAAGTCGTTTATACTTTCTATTTTATTGCTTAGGTCTGTTCTCCTAGCGTCTGGTAAATAAAAAGTATATTCTATGCTATATGTAGCTTTTAATTTCCGTGGTTTAATGTTTTGATTTAATAGAGCTTTTAGTTGCTCGCTTTCTCGCTCTTGGTAAGCCTTGGAGCTTACTAACCTTTTCCCTGTTCGTTGTTTCTGGTTTTTTTTGCTGGGTATTCTCCCTTTGAGTATTAGGTCTATCATTGTTTGTATTATTAGAGGGTAAAATTTTGGCATCTCCTACAGTAACTCCCATTTTTTGTAATTGTTCCGTTATTATTACTCCTTTAGGTTTCGTTTCTAACTCCCTACAATGAGGGCAAAAACTAAGTCCTAAAGGTCGGTGGTATTTACACTTTGGGCAAATATTAGGGTGTCCTTTTTTCTGTTCGTTTTTCTTTTGATCCATTGCATTAATCTTTACAACTAAAATGGCTATTAACTATGTCGTCTTGCTCTCTATCTCTCATAAAGTAAAGAGCTTTGGATTTGCTTATTATTCGCCTTGTATCTTTATCGTCCTTAAATACGTGTATTTGTCAGTTTATCTCCCTAAAATCTATACTGCTAGGGTTTCCTACTATTATGTTATAGATGCTGTCGCTTATCTCTTGCCTAAACTCCTCTTGTTTGCTCCGTTCTAATACTCCTAAACGTTGTGGTTTTTCCATCAGTATTTTTTTGTTTATAATAAAAGTCCCACTGTCTCTTTAACCGTGGTATTAATTCGTTGTGCATTACTAATTGTTGCACTAAAAACTTTTTACCTGCAGTAGTACGGTCTACTCGTTCGTGCTGTTCTATACTATCTACAAATACTATATTGTTTGGATCGTTTCTAAATTCTGGGTATAAGCCCTTTGGTAGTGCGTGTGCAAATTGGTAGCTTGCTAAATTTTCTAATCTATAATATTTTCCTGTTAAATCGCTCTTACCTTTATTTCTTAACCATTTAATTTTAAATGTAAGTAATTCGCTACCACCATTGGCTATTCTTTCCTGGTGTCTCCTTCAAATTTTATTTATTGGAGTTTTTTTAATCATAACGCAAAATACCTAACTATTTAAAGTTAGGCTCTACGTTATTTCTTTACCCAAATTAGATGGTAGCAATATTTAGCACTTTTGCAAGCCAAAATATAAGAAAAACCACTATTTTTTAGCGGTTTTTTTCTCCCATTTATAGCTGTTTGTTTTATGCTTTACCTCTGGTTTTCTATTACATTTTGTCCTTAGATAGTTCTTTATATCTTTTACTGCTATATATCTAACACTAAATCCTTGTTTATATTTCTTACTTGATCCAGCACTAACTCTTACAGGTATATATAGCCATCTATCAGCAGGTATTCTTTTACGATGCACCCCTAACCTCTCGGCTAATTCAGTAGCTTTAAATAATTCTAAATATTCCATTGTAATTTCGTTTAATAAATATAAATTTGTAAGGTACTTTAGAGGGTACATTAAAGAGCTACTTGTTAGCTCTTTTTTTATTACTTTAATATTACCAATATTAAATTTAATCTTGTATTTTTTCCATACTTTCTATCTCTCATTTGTGTGCTAATACAAAAGCTTTTGTTTCTTCTAAACCATATGTTAAATATATTTTTCAATTCCATAGTTTTATTTTCCGTATCATTGCTTTAATATTACTAATATAAATCTGGCTAATATCACATTTCTTTTAAAACTCTATCTATAATAGCAATAACGATAGGTCAAAATACAACTATAAAAGCTATTATTCTATCTCTATCTCGTTCAGTTTTCATTACTTTAATATTACCAATATAAATACTAACTAATCTTAAATATTATTAACCATATTTTGTAATATTATTTTTAATTTATCAATATCAGCTTTTATTTTCTCTATTAGCTCGTTTGACTGTCTTATTTCTTTATTACTACTTTCTATCAATGATAGGTAGTATCATTTTGCGAAATCTTTTAATTCTTTAAAACTATCAAACTCATACACATAATCTATACTTCACTCTCATATATCATAACAAATATATTTCTCTCAATTATAGGCATATATATTACTATAATCTCGTAAATTTTTTAAATTATTGCATTTCTCTATTTCCTTAATTTCTCATTTGTATCTTTCAATATAAGAATTATGTTCAGCTATATTATTCTCTTGAATTTCTATATATCTTTTCTTTCTATTTATCTCTTGCTCTATTCAATTTAGATTTTCCATTACACTTTAATATTATCTAATAAAAACTTTTCTAAATTTTCTTCTTTACATAAAGCACTTTCTATAAGCCAGTATTCATAATCTTTATAATCAAAACATTTCTCAGGCTCTCCTCATAACCAGTTCGTTCATTGTCGTTTTCTTACAACCATTTTATTCTCACACACAAATTGCCATAGTCAGCTTTCTTTACTTACTAACTGTCTATAATCACACCGTTTATCTTCGTGATTACATTCTCATTCTGTATCAAATTCATAATAGCTTATTAATATTTTATTGTCTTTAAAACAGTAGAGATGCATATTGTCTGATTTTATTTTAAAAGGTCTCCAACCTTTCTCAATAAGTTTGTTTAGTAGTTCTTCCATTTTCGTTTATGATCCAATATAAAATTCCGATATTTTTAAACTCCTAATACAAAAATTCCCAATAATTTTTGTAGTCTAATACAAATTTTAGGAGCTAGCTTTTATTAAGCTAGCTGTTTATCAAAGTAAAACCTTAATTCTTTTCGTTGCTCTGGTGTTAATTCCTTCTTTAATTCTCTTTGGTTTTCTAAATCTAAGCTCCAAATTATATGCTCCACTCTTTTTTGATTTTCTATTTCGTTGTATTTAAAATCAAAGTAAGCTGTACCAAAATATTTTCTCTCCATTACTCTTTGAGCTTTTAACTTAACAAGCTCTAATAATACGTCTTTGTGTAGGGCTTTTGCTGTTTTCATACTTAGAGGGTATAAAATATAAAATTAGTTGTTTTTTAATAATTCAATTTCTTTTCTAACTTGTTCGTACTCCCTAGTACAAAAAGCAACTGCGTGTACTACCATAGTTGTACTAAGTGTTACTCACTCCATTTTGTTAATAAAGTAGTTAGTAAATTCTTCTTTAGTAATTCCTTTGTAAGCGATAGCATTTTCTAAATAGATTTCGTTTGCTAATTCGTTTAGGTTAATGTTTGTAGCTGTCATTTCCTTAAATACTTTAGAGGTTAAAAGTAAATAGATATATTTACGTAAATCATTATATAGATTTTTTGTTATAATTGCAAGCCAATTTTATATAAAAATAGGCATTACAAAAAAGCCACGTTTTATAGTGGCTTTCTTGCGTTATAAGTGCTTTATCTATAGCGTTTAGTTTCTGTAAGTCAAACGGTTTTTTAATTCTCCTAAAAACTCGTCTACATTACTTACATTTACATTTAATCAGTTAATAGCAAAACTACTCTGGTTATTATTAACTGTACTGTAGCTTTGTACTGCATTTCTAGGCTGTACGTAAGATGCTGTACGCCTTACTATTGCCTCTGGTCAGTTTTCCCCTACAATAGTAACTCCTTTATTTAACTCTCCTCAGTAAGCCCTATAAGATGCAGGTACACTCGCTAGCATCTCTTGTACACTAGCTACATAATCTCTTACGGCTTGCTCTCTATTCTTTAGCTCTGTTTTATATGCTTTTGTGTCGCTTTGCCGTTGTTCTAATACCTTCTTACTATGATCCTGTACTAATTTTAACTCATTTTGTAAAGCTGTTTCCTGTTGTTTGTATTCAGTTTCTAACTTTGTTTGTTGGTTTAATAAATCTCTTGCTAATTCTTGGTTTTTAAAGTCTGTAATTTCTACATATTGGTCTTTAGTGGCATCATAGTACTTTACAATATCTCCCTCTACCTCTATAGCTTGTTTACCTATTGCGTCTAGGTCTCATTGGTTAGCTACAGCTTGGTAAATATTTCTTTGTTCTTCTAATTGTGCTTTTTTCTCTTGGTATTCAGCTATAATTTTCTCTGTTTCGCTTTGTTTGTTTAATAAATCTACCTGTTGTTTTTGTTCCTCTGTTAATTGCTCGTTAATTAATTTAGCCTCTTGTAAAGCCTCTACATATTCTGTTACCTCGTCTATCTTAACTCCTCATATTGTACCGTATTCTCGGTTTCTTAATTCGTCTAGGCTTATACTACTAAAGCTGTTGTTTTGTCCGTGTTCTCTCTCAAATTCCTGGATCGTTTTATTAACCTCTTTATATCTTCCTGCTAAATCATTAGTAAAGTCTTTATCTAATTCCTCTAAAGAATTATTTACCTCTCTAATATTCTTTAAGGCTTTATCTTTAAACTCCGTCCATTTATCTCCTAATTTTTCTATAGCGTCTTGGTATTTTTTAGCACTATTAATAGCATCGTCTGTAGCTTTCTGTTCCTTTTCGCTAGCTTTTTGCATCTTATCGTAGTACTCTTTTACATACTGGTCGGCACTCTTTAATAATTCGTCGTTTGTTTTACCTTCTAATTTAACTAACTCGTCTTTATACCAGTTATAAACCTCTAATAATTTCTCGTTCTTTTCTTTTTCCCCTGCCTCACTTTCCTGGATTTCCTGTATTTTTAAATCTCTTAATTTCTTTAGATTTTCTTTTTGAGTTTCTAATACATTATTCTTTTTACCTCCTCAACTACCACTACCACCACCAGTAATTAAATCTTTTAATGTAGCGTTTGTTTTCTTTTGGCTGTTTACAACAGTTTTACCAGTATTTTCCCATCAGTCTTTAACGTCTTTAAAGTATTTAGCCCAGTCTTCCCCTAAATCGTTTATGGTATCTACTGTAGCACTAACAACACCATTTAAGGCGTTTGTAGTATTTGAAAAGTTAAATCAAAAATCAAAATCCGTTTTTTTACCTCGGTCTACATTACCAACTTTACCAATATTCATACCAGGTATTTTATTAATCTGGTCTATTAATTTATTAATATAACCTATAGCACTATTTACTCATTGTCCTATACCATAAGCCATATTATTACCCATACTTTTCCAAGCGTCTCCATTGAATAACTTTTTAAAGTTATTACCTATATCTATAGTAAAAGACGAAAATAATGTATAAGCACTACCTATAACAGTACCTAAAATAGCTCCAAAGTTTTGTATAACTTTTATAACTCCTCTAAAAGCCTGTACTACTGCATATAAAGCTTTTTGGATCATACCTAACCCACTTGTACCTTGGCTACCTGTTTCTACTAAATCGTCTCCAGTTTGTACTACGTCCTGCATTAATCCCTCAAAGGCAGGTGCAACGGCATTAGCTATACTTTCTCCTATTCCTTCTAAAGTAGATTTTAAAGTATTCATTTTACCTTGAAAACTACTTGCGTATTGATCCATAGCTCCAGCAAATACGCCACCCTCTTCACTCATATGTTGGAAAGCTGTAGTTACTTGTTCGTCTGTAATTTTACCTTGGCTTGCTAACTTTTTTACCTGTTCTACACTTGTATTTAAATCTTTTGCTAGTTGGTCTCCAATAGGTACTCCAGCTTTTACTAAATCGTTAAAAGTATCTTTAGTAAGGTGTCAGTCTTCAGCAATTTTCCCTAATATGTCTGTAAGGTCTTGCATCTTTGTACCTGTACCTGCTGCAATATCTCCTAGAGCCTGCATTTTCTCCATTACCTCGTCAGTACTATCTCCCATTTGTAATAAAGCAGCTGCAGTATCTCTTACGTCGTCTACATTAAGTCAATTATCGCTAGAAAAGTCCCTTAAATTGTCCATTAACTCTTTAGTCTTTTCAGCATCTCCAGTAAATCTATTAAAAATATCTGCTGTTTCCTGGTACTTTGATCCTAATTCTATTAAAGCACTAACAGCTTTTTTTATAAGAGTTATTGCCGCAGTCCAAATAGCAGTATTTTTTAAAGCACCCATCATTTTACCAATACCTTTATTATCGTCCCCTGCTACGTCTTCGGCTGTTTTACCTACGTCTTTTAATCATTTATTAACTCCTTTAATTTTCTCTTCAATATCTTGAATATTAAGCCTAGCTTGAAACTCTAATTCTTTATCTCACGATTTTTTAAATTGTCTAAGTTCAGCTCTCGCCAAATCCAAATTTTTTTGTAGCTTAGCTTTCTCTATTTGTAAGTCCATTTTTAAGTCGTCCTTATCTAGCTCTTTTTGGGCTGTGTCGGCGGCTCTATCTACCTCTTTTTTAATTTGTTGGTCGTCAGCTTTCGCTTTAATAATAATACTGGTTTCCATTTCCTCGTTTGTAGCCATAGCTTTTTGATTAATAATAAAAAACTAGGTATGTTATACCTAATTTTTTAAAACTGTTGGTTTCTAATTATTGTCTGTGTATTGCTAGCATCTCATTACCACACTTAGGGCATTTACAAGTTTTAGTTGCTGCAAGCCTCCAAACAGAGTAAATAATACCTGGTACTAATAACAATAACCATAATACTAACTCAATTCGTATACTACCAGGTGTTACCTTCTTAGGTTTCCCTGTGTATCAACATACAGGGCAGTCTATTACCATACCACTACTATATTTTAATACTTGACTATACATTGCAGCATTATTAGCTGGAGCTGGTTTACTTGATCCATCTAAAAACTCTCCACAATGTTTACACTTTTTAGCAGTTGCCAATATCTCCTCCCCACAAAAAGGGCAGTCTACAGTTTCTCTTTTATCAGCCATCGTTCGTTTATTTAGCATATAAAATTAATTTGTATTTATATTTTATGCTGCATAATTGCAAGTTAATTTACTAACACTAATTCAAAAGCAAAAAAACAACATATAAAGAAAAAGAAAACAGTAAAACTATTTACAATTTTATAAAATAAATAGTCTGTTTTCTCCTCCTTGTATTGTAATAATATCAAAGCATAGGTATTTATGTTGGTGGTATATAAATTTAATCTATCTAACCACTCCTTGCTAACAACTTTACCCTTACATAATTTTATTAGCTTTATTTTATTTTGGCTAACAATACTAACTGCCTTTTCTTTATCTTTTCTACACTCTCTACAATATAAACTCCTTCAACTATAACTTTTGCATCTTAAACAAGGCATTAGATATTTTTATTTATAAATATTTTCTTCGCAAGGTATACCATCATTATCGGCGTCTAAATGTTTATGTCATAACTTATAAAGTAAATCTACTTTCCATTGTGCGTCTATATTCTCGCAAGTTACCGCTTGGTTACGTCGCTGGAAAAGATTTAAAGCTATGGATCATAATAAAAGCATTAATAATACTGCTGCTATTTTTTTCATTACTTAAACCTTTTATTAGTTTCTAAAATAATATTTCTAAGTCTATTAAAATCAGCGTGCGTTTTTAAGTCCTTTACATATTCAACAAATTTTCTTAACTCTATTAATTCCTCTACCATTTCCTCCTTCTCTTCTTTTAATTCTTTATACATTTTTTCTAACTGTTCATAGCTTGGCTTTGTATCGGTTTGTGCTAGTTCGTTGTCTGTAGCTGTTGCCATTTTATAATAATTTAATTAATAAAACTTAATCTTGGTTTTTATCATATTCTACACTTAAAATTACTGCCTCTCCTTCTTTAAAGTTTTTGCTAAACCATCTTTCTACACCCGCTAGAGTTGTTTTTACTCTGTAGGTTTTAATCTCTTCAGTTTCTATAAACTGTACTTTAACTAAGTATCGGTATTTTTGCATAATCTAAATTATTAATAAATTAGATAGTAATATACTTAGATTTTTAAAACTGTTGGTTAAAAAGGTAGCTCGTCTGTTTTTCCCTTTTCTTTAACTAATTTATCTAACTTTTCGTCTATTCTTTTTAACAATTCAGCTATAGCCTCTAAAGCCTCCATTACTGCATAATCCATAATGTCTAAATAATTAATGTAAAATTTTTGCATTAAACCCATATTTTTTGCTATTTTTTTACAAAAATGTCTATTTTAATGTCTAATTTTCGTTTTTAATTTCCTCGTCTGGTAAAAGTTTGTAGTCTCTTCAATGTATAGATATACTCTTAAAAGGCTTACCATAATGTTTTTTACCTAGTCCCTGGATCGCCTCTTTTAAGTCAGCTATAATTTGTATATAGCCATCTTGCATAGACTTTAAGTTAAGTAAGTCAGCCTTTAGCTGTGCGTTTTCGTCCATCAGCTTTAATTCTAAAGCTGTACGTTTTTCTGTTTTTTTAGTTGCCATAAGTATATAAACTATAAATTAAAAGTAATAAACAATATAAAGCAGTAAAAAGCTGTAAGTTAATCCCTTTTTTATAATCTAATATAATATCTAATATTAGGATCGTTAAAGTTAAATTTAATAATACTGTTCGTGCTATTATTCGTCCCATATTATTTATAAAATAAATAAATCTAATCTGTATAGCTCCCTACATTAAAAGTATTCCTTTCTAGGTCTTCTTTATGTTTATTCCTCCTAATTCTTTTTATTATTAGTCTATACTTGTCGGCTCTTTCTCTGTTTTTATGGTGTTTATTCCATCTACCTAGGCTATCTTTCCATATTCTCCTACAAGCTCTACACTTACATAAACCAAAACCCATAGGTATAAAATTATTATTCATACTCTAATTAAATAATATAAAACTAACTTCGTCAATTTGGTGCTATGAGACTTATAACCCAACATATAAATATTATATCAAATATTATTAAATTAGTACAAACAAATATTAGTATAAAATTTATTAAAATTACTTTCTGTTCTACTGTCATTTTATCTTAAATAAATAATATAAAAACTTTGATTTAATGTTTATGTATAAACCACATACTTACACAAAACATTATAGTTCAACATATAACACAAGCTATTTTATACATTGTTTCTTCCATTACTTTACTCTCTTATAAATTAAAAATAACATAGTCATTACACTTACATAGCATAAACACTCAAACATTTTACTTTAATATACTAATTAAAAAACTAATTCCAAAAAACCATAATATTCATAATACTAATATAGCAACTATTCGTTCTTTCATTACTTTAATATTACTAATCTAAATCTAACTAATCTTCTCCACATTGTTTTTTATAGTATTCTAATTCTTCTAATAAATTTCTTATTTTTTCATTTTTGGTTTGCACTGTAATATCAAGCAACTCTTTCTGCTTTTCTTTCTTTTCTTTCAAATCTGTAATCTCATTTTTATATTCAGCTAAATTCTTAACTAATCTTGCATTTTCTTCTTTAAGATTTTTATTTTCTTGTTCTAACTCTTGTATCTTCAACTCCAAATCTGAATATGTAGGATAACTCATTGTTTTATAATTAAATAATATAAATCTAACTTATTATTTATAATATGTATTAAAATATCTTAATAATGTAAACCCTCCTCCTTTTCAAACTACATTACTATTATACCATCAAATTATAGCCTCCTTAGGCATATTATGATAAATAGCTGTATATATATCAGTTAAACTAAATACGTAATAATTGTCAAACTCATACATAAAATTAAGTGTACCTGGTAGTTCAGCTATTACTGTGTATTTACCAAAATACTTTGAATTAAAATACTCTACCATAAATTTAATACTTTCGTCTACGTGGCTTATAACTTTTTTTGATCCTACACTCTCTCGTAATTTCTTTTCCATTTATTCCTTAGGTATAAAACTAAATATATGTTTAATTACGTCTACTGTTCGTCCGTTTCATAGCATCTTATAACGCTGTGTTTTACTTACTCCTTCGGTGTAATTGTCTGGTAGTGTTTGCAACCTTTCGTATTCTATTGGAGTTAGTTTTCTTATTCTAGGGTATACAATTATATCGTCGTTTTGGCTAGTAGTTAATGTTGTCATTTTTCACGTAGGCAATATCTTACGCTCTGCTTTTTCATATGATCCTGGCTTTTGTATAAATTCAGTAATAGATTTATCAAACTCCGTAGTAGTAATACCTAATAATTCTTTTAATTTAAACCGTATATTTGCGTCTGGTATTGCAAAGCATTTATCGTTCCTAAATCGGTGTTCAACTTTTGTTATTGGTTGGTCTAATTTATCAGCTATTTCTTTATTTGTTAAATTTTTATGTTTCCTTAATTCAGCTTTTAATCCTTCTATATCTACCTCGTACTTTCTTACTGTTACAGTTTGAGGTATTAGTATTACGTCAGCCTCATTTTGAGTAGTAAGAGTATGGCTTTTCCCCCTCGCAACTCTACCTCTACGAGTTGTACTTGTAGCATATCTAAGGTTTATACCATCTCCATCGTTTGCTACCTCGTATCATTTTTTTGTTGCTGTCTTAACCCTTATTTCTCCATCTTGTACGCTTATTAATTCTACTGCTACTTTAGCGTCTTTATAATCTCTAGCACAAAGAGTTGGTACTTTATCAGTCCTAAATCCTTGTCCGTCAAATTCTCTACTAGCTGGGCAATGGCTTACTGCTATTTTCTTTTCGTGGTCTCCTCCTCCAGTAGTTACTAAAGTTGCACACTTACTATTTAACTCTTCTAAACGTTTTGTTACCTCGTATTTCCTTGCTAATATTTTATTCCGTCTTTCGTTTGAGTAATAGTATTCCTCGTCTACTTGATCCTGTAATACGTCTTTTAATAATATACCTTTGTCCTCTGGTTGTGTAATACCTGGTATATTAGTTCGGTATAATCTCTTTCTATTTTGTCCACTAACTAAAGCACTATTAATCTCTATTGGCTCTACTCATAACATAGTACTAATTATATCTACTCGCTCTTTTTTCATTTTAACGTTTTCCAATAGAAAGTACTTAGGCTTAACCTCTCTTAGTATTCTTACATACTCAAAGAAAAGTTGGCTACGTGGATCATTAAAATTTAATTTTTTACCTGCATTACTAAACCCTTGGCAAGGGCTACCTCCTATAAGGAGGTCAATATTATTTAAGTTCCCCCCCCCCTCAATTAATTTTACGTCTCAAATTTCCTCTATTTCTGGGTGGTTTTTCTTTGCTATCTGTATAGCGTATTGGTCTATCTCGCTTGCGTAGTATTTATCTACTTTAATTCAGCATCTTTTAAGAGCCTCTAAACCGCAAGCTATACCATCAAATAAGCTTAATACTCTCATTAATCTATATCTTTAATAAATAAGGCAACAATTAACGAAAATACTACAAAGCATCATATATAACTAATAAACCCTCCTCCTATACGCTTGCTAATAAAAAAGCAAAAGAAACAGAATAAAAACGCTGCTATACAAATAAGAGCAGTAAATAAGAATATTGCCAAAGACTTTAATAAATAATTTTTCATTTCGTTTTATTGTTTAAGAAATAAATATACAATAAAAGCAATACAAATAACTAACCATAACAAAGGGTATATAGTATTATTTGTAAGTGCGTATACATAACTAAATACAAATACTATCGCTGCTATAATTGCAAATACTATTACTAAAGTCATTACAACGCTAGCAGTCCAAATAATAGCTTTTTCTCGTTTTTTTAGTTTCATTTGGTTTAGTCTTCAAAATAAATCTTTTTAATTTTGTATGTATCATTAAGTACGTTACCAATAGCCTTTACAAACATAATCATAAACTCCTTCTCTCCAGGTTGTGTATCTTGTCGCTCTTTAGTTTCTATTATTTGCCAAAAGCATCTATTAGCGATTTTATTAAAGCCACCGTCTTCTAATTTAAAGCCTGCTATTTTTGCTGTTTGGATCATAGCATTTATTTTATCTTCTAGCTCTCCTAGAAATTCCATAAATAAACCCTCCTCCACTTGCTCTTGTTCTTCTTTAGGTAGCTTGCTATAAAAATCCCTTAACCTTTCTTTAGCTAATTCTAAAGCTTTGGTTTTTACCTTCTCTGGATCGTTGTAAGTAAATAATTCGTTTAAGTCCATCAGTTCCGTAAATCAGTATATAAATTGCGAGGAGGTAGGTATTGCACCTACAAGAGCTTAGGCTTGCTCTTTCTATGCTAATTTTATCTTTATCTATTATATCTATGAAAAAGCCCTCTTTTACTTTCTACTTTCTATGTTGGTTGCCGTTTTTTTTGCTCCTCGTTAACCTACCCAATTAAGGGTAGGCATTGAGGTTTAGTTGGTTTGGGCAGTTTAACGCCAAATACCCAGGGCAAAATATATTCGTTTATTTTACACCTTTCTTAATTCCCCATCTATAAAGGGCTTTCCTTATTGTGTCTGGTCTTAATCCATATTTTCTACCCATCTCTACGCAAGTAATATGGTTTTTATAATCATTAATTATTTGGTTTTTGTAATTAGCTGTAGTCTTAAAATTCTGGATTTTACTAACTACGTCTAAATACTTATTTTTGTATAAATCCCTTTGGCTTTCGGCTAGTTCTAGCTTATGCTTATATATTTTCTTTACTTGTTTTTGGTATTCTAGCTCCTTCTTTAGTTTGTGTAAAGACGTTACCAAACAAATAATACTAATTGCTAATATGATCCAACATACTAAAGCAATAATTTTTTGAGTTTCTAAATTTTCCATAGTGTTATATTGGGTAAAGAATTAAAAAACTATTCAATAAAAGTGTATCTAGGTTTAATGTATTCGTGGCATCTTTTACCTTTAACGATCCTGCTAGGTCAATAAAATTTCGTTCCAGCTTGATATTTTTGGTAACAATACTCTACCGCAACTACCCAATTAGTAGTATAGTCGGCTGGTATGTCTTTATGGTAAAGGTTATTAACCTGGCATAATCCGAAAGCGTGTCAATTATCGCCTACGGCATCTAGCTTAAATTGTCAGTTTTCACACTCCAATACTGCTAAGAAATCATAACCTCCTAATTTGTAAGCATAAGTAACAATATCTTGTACTACGCTGTCTTTATCTCGTCAGCTATGCCATACTCTAATACCTTCTCTATAAGGCATCTCCGTAGGTTTTTTTATTGGAGTTGCACGCTCTCCAGAATTAAACCCAAACGCTCGTTAAGTGCTTTTATTTCAGCTCTATCAGCATCAGCTCCTTTATTTTCTTTGCTAGCTTGGTTTTCCCAACTTGTAGTACATTGCTGTATACAATTATCTTTTTCTACTAAAGCACTATCGTATTGTGCTTTATGCTCTTTTATGCTATTTTCTAATTCTTTAATTTTTTGGTTTATCTCCAATACCTCATTACCAGCCTTAACCTTAGGCTGTGTAATTATTATGTATGCAATTAATCCAACTATAATTGCTAAAAATGATCCATAAATAATTTTGTTTAGTGTGTTATTCATTGTGTAAATTAGAGGGTAAAATCGGCTTTTTTGTTAAGTTTTACTACGTTTACTAGGTCTGTAATTGTTTCAGCCTTTCCGTAAAGTAGCTCATAACTAGCCTTTAATGTTGCAAGTTCTAAGTCTTGCAAGTAAAACTCGCTTTTAAGTAACTGTTCTATGAATTTATCAGTATTAGCTGTTTTACCATTTTCGTCTTTTTGCATCTTTAACTCCATACCTCTTAACGCTTTGTCTTTATCTAGCTTTAGCTTTTTTTCTGTTCGTTCAGCTTTCATATTACAAACGTTAGTTACTATCTCGTCTTGTAAACATAACCAATTAAAGAGGTCGTCGTTAGTTAGCTGTAAGCCTTTTAGCTTAAATGTTTCGTGCCTATCTATTAGGCTTTGTACGTCAACTGCCATTTTATTCGTTTAATCGTGTTTAAAATAGTCTATTGGCATAAATATTTGTGTCTCAAAACCGTCTCTTAGGTAGTTTAGGATTTGTCCCCTTGTTAATATATCGTGTGCGGTTGTTTTAATAACTCCTTCGCCAATTTGTTTTACAACTACTTTGGCATCTGGTTTTAAACTTTTGATAAGCTCGTAGTTAAACCCATAAGCGTTTAACTTTCTAAATATATGCTCTGGTCTCTTTGTAACAAAGAAGTTACCGAGGTTTATAGCTCCAAGCCTTCTAGTTTGGAGCTTTGCACTTAGGTACAAATATACAAACTTGTCTTTTATGTATATTTGGTTTCCAGCTTTATCTTGCGTTAGGATCATTTATTTAGATTAACTAACTAAAAGGGTTTAAATGGATCGTCTCCATCATATAAAGCCTCTAGTCTTACTGCCTTAGCTTGCTTAATAATTTCCGTATCGTTAAACGGTGTTTTATTAAGTGGCATAATTGTATAAGTTGTGTCTAAATCCTTTCCAGTTCTAGTAATTTTTAAATCGTACTCCTTTGGATCGCCAAAGTCAGCGTCGTTATAAAAAGCGAAAATATCTTTTTTAATACTTTGTTGTGTAAGCTCCCAAATTTGTATACCTTCAATATTGTAATTGTATACAACGAAAGCCCAAAACTCCTTAGGGTTTCTACCGTCTTTACTATCAGCTGGAGTTCAATTAAAAGGCTCTTTTTGTCTTACTGCCTTTAGTCAACCATCAGCTGTAGTTCTAAAGTACTCGTAACCCACAATAGAATTAGTTAAAATTCTAATCTTAATTGTTTCCCCTTCTTTAATTCTAAGGTAATTTCCTGCTGTAGGCTCTTTTAATTCATAACCTGCAGGTAAAAAAGTTTTAGTTGTTTCCATCGTTATTATTTTTTAACCATTTAAAATACTCAGTTTTGCAAATTAATTTCTCTCTGTTGTTAAATGTTTTGTACTCTTCTATTCATTTAACACCAAACGCTCGTAAAAAGCGTATAAATTTTTTATTGTTCTCCATAGTTAGCTAATAAATTTGCTAAATAGTTTTGTGCATAACTTAAACTCATTTCTTTTCATAAGTTTTGTTTTAATCGCTTTCTTTTCTCCCTCATTTTAATTTGTATTTCCTTGTCTTGCATTTTGATTAAAGCCTCTACGTCGTCCATTTTAACAGGTATACAAGATATAATACTATACTTACTGTGCATCTCTCCACCTATCATTATATGGCTGTGTGTATCTAACCATTTGTAAATCTCCTCTGGTGTAGCGTCACTTATAAGAGTTCTACCGTCTCTTAATTCTACGTTTGTTAATTGTTTCCATTGTTTAATCTCGTTTGCCATTTGGATCGTTTAAAGTTTTAAAATATTCACTCTTGGCTTTTTCTATGTAGCTCCGAGGCTTTATTAAATACCTCTACATAGTTTTGATAAATCGCTTTAGGTCAACTGCAAGCTCCTTTCCGATAATTACACTTAACCGAGGCTACCATTATGTTTTTTGCTAATTCGGTGCGATTAACTCCGATTTTTTCGGCGAGTTCGCCGTACTCTTTGGCTGTAAGTATATGTCTAGCAAAGTTACGCTCGTCTTTTTTGTCGTAAGCAATTCAAATTAAATCAGCAGTTTCTTTTAATTCTTTTATTAAATTATTTATCTTTTCTGTAATATTATTATCTAAGCTATTATTATTAATTAATAACTCTTTAGAGTTATTTATAATATCTTTAGATATTATATTATTATTATATTCTTCTATTCTTCTTGCGTTTTTCTCTGTTTGTTTCTGTTTCTCTCTGTTTTTCTCTGTTTTTCTCTGTTTTGATATCTTTTCAAAGTTCTTAACTGCGTTTTTGTTGCCTTTCATATACTCGCTTTTTTTTTCTGTATTCTCGTCGCTTTTATCTATAGAATACATAGCACTAGTTAATAAAGCATCTACGATAGGATCAGTTGGCTTTATTCAGTCTAACCCATACTCTAACAGGCTTTCATAATACTTTGCCTTTAGTTCTGGATCAGTAATTTTTTTGCCTGTCTCATAGAATAAGCGAAAGCATTTAAAATAAGCCTTGCTTTCCATCGTTTTCTACTCTATTAATGTAAAATTGGTTAGTGGCGTTCACAACTTAATTAATCCCTCTCCAAGGATTAACTTAGCTCTATAGAAACGCCCCACCACGTCCTTAATTACCTCTACTATTGATCCATCTTCTAAGTATCAGTAGTAGTTGTAACCGTTGCCTTTACTTACAATAGTTTTTACCATCGTTTGTACTTACTAAAATAAAAGAGGCACGTTACTTTATCAGTTGTGCCTCTCCCTTGCTAGATGCACAAACTAAATAAAGTATACCGTAGTGAGGTTTAGTAAGCTACGGTATACTTTATTTAATGTATACACTAGCCTAAACCTCATTTTTTAAGAGTAATTGCTTTTTCAGTTTGTTTTCTATCGTAGAGCCTTGTAAGTGTGTGTAGTTTTGGTTTTACGTTGGGTAAAGAAAACTAGAAATTTTAAAAAAGCCTGTACTCTTCGTAGATATACAGGCTTGTATATATATTGACATTTTTAATTATTCGTTCATTGTATCTTGTGCAAAGTAACCGAACAATTTTTTATTAGCAGTTATTTATTAATTAGTAACTGCTTAAACCTCAATATTTTATACATTTCTGTATATTTACGTATATTAGTATAAGACTTTTTTTATATTTTGCAAGTTATTTTTAAAGAAAATGTTTCACTAATTTTGAATTAGTGTTTTAAGGGGTAGAGTATGCCATTTTTTTATATTAATTAAATTTTGATCCTAAACTTTTTATGTAAATTTTCTTGGGTGTCCCTAAGTTCCGAGTTTAAAACTGTCAAATATGTCTGTGTCGTTAATATGCTATTATGCCCTAATAATTGTTGTATATGAGGTAAAGGTGCATTAGCTCTAAGTAAATTAGTCGCGAACGCGTGACGGATTTTATGAGGGAAAACTCTATACTTGATCCCTGCCCCCTTTGCTATATCTCTAATATATGCCTCCACGCTTACGGCACTTAGTTTTTTATTCATAGCATTACCGCTAAAGCTAATAAATAAATACTCGCAGTCAAAATTACGCCTCATAAACATATACACCTGGATCAGTTTAAGGTCGTCCTCGTATAAGTTAATTGTTCTTACCTTACTCCCCTTACCTAATATTTGTATCTCTTCTCCTATATCGCTAACTTTAAGATTAATTAATTCGCTAACTCTTAATCCTGTATAAAATAAAAGCTGTAATATTAACAAATTTCTTACTCTAATTAAATCTCAATATTTTGTAGTTGGATTTTGGCTTTTAAGGTATTTAACCATTTTTTCCATATCTCAATTCTCTATTGCATCTATCTTTTTACGTGGCTCTCTAGCAAACATTATTTTATTATAATCCTCTGTTTTATATCATTTTACTAGGCAAAACCTAAGGAAAAGCCTAATAGATGCTAAGTAATTGTTACAAGTTCTTACGTCTTTGTTTTCTCTCTGTTTTGCTATAAAATTCTCTATTATACCTAGCTTTATGCTTTTAGTGTCTTCTATATCTTTTCTATGCTGTTTTAAATATTCTTTAAATAAATACATTGTCCTTGAATAATTATTTATTGTATTAGTTGCGTAGCCTCTATTATTCTTTAGCCACTCTTTATAATCATTTATAATCATTTTCTAAGTCAATAAAAAAGTAAAACCTATAAGGCTCTACTCTCCCCTTTGTAGTACTACACACGATCCATACTATAAATATTTCCTTCTCGTATTCAATACAAAATAATTTATTTTATAATATGTCAATATCTAAACACCACTACCTCCTTGTATTGCTCGGTAATAATCTATTGTATTATCTAAATCAGCTTTAGTTTCTTTAACCTTATTTAAAACAAAATCTCTTTCCTGGTTAAAATTTTTTACTACCTCTGTATTTCTTAGGATCATATTAAAAAATCCAAAATCATAAGCTTTTATGCGTATCTCGTTACCATCTTTACCACTACCAGAATTTTTACCAGTTCCATTTTGTTCTAATACTAAGAGTTGTCCATTAACTACTCTATCTACTATAGCAACGTGTCAGTATGTACCTTTATTAGCTACTACTATATCTCATTGTTTAGCATTACTTGTAGTCAATGTTATTTTTGCCCATCAGTCAAAAAAACGGTTATTAGGTAAATTTTTAGCATTTCCTAAGCTCCCTATTTTTCCATAACCTAAGCATTTATCTAGGTAATATTTAATTAGGTCTATACATTGGTATTTATAGCAATTATCGTAATCTATTCTATTACCTAAACAAGCGTCTCTAAATTCTTTATAAGGTCTATTCATTTATTTTTCTACAGCTAAAAAACTAAAAATACTACTAATAGCTCTACTCTTTACATTTAATCCAAAATGGTAAGGCTCGTAGTAAAACATATTTTTTTTACTATTTTTGGATCGTGTACCTAATTCTTTTATAAGTTTCCCTTCTATACAAATATTCGTACTATGCCAACCTGTGGCTTGCCGTGGTTTATATACTTGATCCACAGCTCCATTATCTTCAGCATCAGCATACAATAACGGAGTATTAAATCTTGCCATTTCCAATACTACCCCTTTTTGTAAAAGGTTTATAAATCCTCTAGGCTCTTTTATAAAGTCTATTTGGTAGTGCTTTACGTTTATATCTCGCTTATTTGTAAGGTATTCAGCTATATAAGCTCCACTAATAGGGCTACCTCCACCGTCTTTGATCCTAATACCATCATTAGTCATTTTACGCTTAATATTAATTACGTCTTCTAACGAAAAATCGCCAGCAAAATTATAGTAAGCATTATTAAACATACTATACAGCCGGCAGTTATCAGCGTCTTGTTCAAATTGTGGCGTCTTATCAGCATTAGTTAAGTCTGGTATTGTAGCATTTTTTCGGTTTTGATAGCTAAATTTTACCATTTTGTCTAACAGTTCGTTTTTAGATATAGCCATTTTTGATTTTTTCTATTAGTAAAAATTTTTCTTTAATTTCTTTACCGAGTTTTCTTAGTTTATTCCGTGGCACAATGTTAGAATTTTTTAACTCGTAGCATAAATCCAATAAAGTGTCTATCTCTTTATTTAATGTTTTTATTTTGTTTTTTTGCTCCTTTGATAAGCTCTTTTTTATAGAATACGTCATTTGGTAAACTGAGTATGTCTAATAAAGCTCTTTTTACTCAAATACTTAGTACATTTCCCCACCGTTCTTTTAGTAAATACTCTAACTGTTTCTTTGGGTTTTGTCTATCTCCGAAAAACCTATTTAAAGCATCGTGCCTTAATACCTTTACTTTCATTTTGTTAATGGGGTTTTGTACGTCAAACTCTTGATGCTCTTTTTGGCTTATTATATGGTGTATATTTGTGGCTGTAGTATCTATTACCTTACTAAGTTTATACTGTACGCCATTAAGAATAATAACACTATTATTAACATTATTACGGCTTTTAATTGAGGTCATAACATAACAAAAAAGCAATATTTAAAAATTGCTCGTTTATTCCTTTTCTACTCATAAATCGTTAAAGAAAGTAGTATTAATCCACTTTGTTAATACATTTAATACTGGTATTCATAAACCAACGGCTATAACTTGGTATTCTCCAGTAATATCTCATAAATAAGTAATACCAAAAGCAAGTACTACGTCTATTAGTTGCCAAATTAAAACCCTTAGAGGTTTATACTGCCAAAGTTTTTTTAATCGTTCCATATCGTTTAATTTAAGATTTAAAAACTAATTCTTTGTAGGCATATTTATTTTTATTCGTTCTACGTCTTTCTGGATCGCTACAATACTTTTTTGGAGTTCCAAAATATTTACCTCCTTTCTAAACTCCTCCAAATCATTTAACCTATAGTTAAATGTAGCATACATACCGCCCATAGAGAAAATAAAAACTATAATACTCCAAATAGTAGTCGGTTTTTTTAATCGTTCTACGTACATTTTTTTAAATTTTTCGTATGTAAACATATTGTTTATACTCATTTAAATAAAACTGTTGGTTTTTTTGGATCATAAAAAAGGGTAACCCAGTATTGGCTACCCTTTTAAAATGGTAAATTATGCACCAGCAGTAGGAGTAGTAGGTGTTATACTCTCATAAGGAGAGCTTACCTGGTAAGCTGGTGTTGGGTAAGGTCTAAGTTGGCTAATTAAATATTGTGTTTGTAAGTTATTACTTGCGATATTCCTAGCCTCTAGCAATTCAGCTCTTAATCTTGCTGTTTCGTCGCTACATAATTTGTCTAGTATTCTTTGGGTATTAGCCGTACTTGCAGCAATTATATTAGCTGTATTTTGTTGTCCAGCTAGTATAGCTTTCTCAATGTTGTTGTTAGTGTTACAAAATCATTGAGTAATTAAAGTAGTTTGGTTAGCTAGTCCCTGTTGTGCAAATAATTGGTTTTGCCACATAGTATTATTATTAATAATATCTACTGTGTTGTCGTGGTTATTGTTGCTGTTCATACCACTAAGTAACCAAGCGGCATTATTTCAACCAAATCCACCAAAACCATTACCATTTCCCATAAATAAGAATAGTAATAAAATAATTAACCAAGTTCCCATACCTCAGCCAAAAGACATTGCGTTTTGATCCATAGCGTTATAGATAAGAATATAAAGCTGGTGTTTTCTTTGTTTATGCTATAGCCACCATCTTTATATTACCCCGATTTCGGGGTATTTTGTTTCCGACATTAATGTCGGTAGCAAATACTATTTTAGCTTATTTAAGCCTTTTTGCCGTAAACTACATTGCATCTATAACCTCTACTACCTCTCTTTGCTTTTCTTTACCTAACATACTGCTATTTTGTTTTATCATATTAGCAATATTAGGGTTAGCCCTTATTAATTTAGGTGCGATTTTTTCGGCTAATAGGTTTAAATCATTAATATTATTAAAATCTATACCTTGTATATCGTTAGGCGATATACCAGCCTGTAATAATCTTTGTTTTAAAAACTCTCCTTTTAAACCTCCGATAAATTGCATAAAATCCATTTTTTAAATTTGTTATTAATCTAAATGTATACCATACTCCTTATACAAGGAGTGTTTTTTGGCGTGGTAGTCGTCTTTTAGTTCGTCTAATTTTTCTTTGAGTTCTACCTCTTTGTGCATCTCATTAGCGATAAACTCCAAAACCTCTTTTACTCTTCAAGGCTCGTTAGTAATAGCCTCGCTTACGGCATCAATGTTTAAATCTCTACCGATAAAAAATTGTTCTCTTGTAAATTCCATCGTTAATAATGGTTAAAATATAAAAGCAACTACATATTAAGTTAAAAGTGCTAATAACAAATTAATTTTATTTTGGCTTTATAACTGGTCGCACTCTTAAGTACCGCTAACGAGTTGTAAATGAAAACGTATCTTTTAAGAGTTTTAATAGTTCTAAACTATTATTTTAAATAAAAGATAAATTTTCATAAAAAAAGTAAAAAAAATGAAAATTAAAAATACTAGGTTTAACCTAGTAATATTAAGAGGTTTGTATAAGCGTTATTATCTAAAGTTGACGATACTACTGTAGAGGTAGTTACCGATACTATTATTTGAACGCAACAGGCAGCAGTTAGAGCTACTTGTAGTACTAATAACCAATACCAAACAATGAAAACTTGGTGACCTTATACATTTAGTTGAGTTAATAAAACGGCTAAATTAAATGTTACATTAATACCTTTTAATTGATATGGCTGTGGAATTTGATTAAATGTTAATACAAATGTCTCTGGTATGAAACGAGAAAATTGGACTGGTACTTTTTATAGTGAATTAAATAGTTGAGATAATGTAAAATTATTAGTAATGGCTTGAGATACAGGTAGAAACCCTAGTTACCAAATTAATAAATTAGAATTAATAATTAATATGTATAAATGAATTAACATACCTTGAAAACCTAGGGAGTTACAAAGCATATCTAATAAAGCGACAATAACAATATTTTGAGTACACACCGATAATACACGAGTTACCCAAGATTAATAAAAAAGCTCCTTTAATTAGGAGCTTTTATTTTAGTAATAATCATAAATTGCTACATAATCTCTATTAGTAGCATAGCCACCACTAATAGAGATTTTATCGCCTGGTTTTAAGAAATATAATCCACTCATAGAGCCATTAGTATAGTTTACCGTTTCTCATACCTCTATATTATTAATATATACATATTTAACAGCATTAACATATGCTCTACTAACGATAGCATATCAAAATCATTTCATAGTATAATTATCAACTGCTGTTGTTGTGTGTAAAGTACCTTTACTCTTAACAAAATCTAATTGCCAAGATGTGGTACTATGTATAAATTTTTCCTCGTCGCTTTCCTCTGGTATTCGGTCGTTATCTATATGTACTCAAAACAAAGTTATACTAGCTTTTTGGCTTATATCTTTTAATTCTCTAGGTGTTCCTTTAATACTAGGATCGTTATTTATATAATTTGATACCTCAAAAATTTGTGCGTTTTTAATATATGTTGTACCACCATTTACTACACGATATCTAATATATAATGTATTGTTAGATGCTAAATTATCTATAGTATAACTATATGTTTCATATGTATTAGTTGGATTTTTTGTTAATTTAATAGTATCTCATATATAAAAAAATACTCCTCCTCATAATGATCCATCATATGTATTTTTTGCGTCAGCTTTTAATAAATATTTTTTTCAAGCTGTAGCACTATAAGAGGTAGCAGTAATAAAATTGGTACTTGTAGTACTTTGTTCGCTTAAATTTTCGGCAACTGTAGTATACTTTTCAAGCCATCAAAAAGCTTTAGATAATAACGCTTGTGCAAATCAACCAGAAACACAGTAAGGCATTAGCTTTTCTCTTGCTCTAGTTGTACCATTAACTTTTACGTAACTAAATCCCTCACTCCATTGAGTACTATCGCAAGCCATTACGTAGTAATTAGCGTTACTAACGGCACTATTTGTTTGATATAATACAATATCTAATAATTCTCCCTCTGTACCTCATACTGCAGCGTCAAGCTCTACCTCTAACTCTTGCCAACTTGTAGTAACGTCGCTAGCTGCTATTGATCCTGTAGCTAATACTTGCTCGCTATCTCAATACCAATAAGCCTCGCTACTACTTACGTCTACTTGTACTCATTTCCTTACCTCTACTACTAAATTAGCAGGGCTACCAGCTTTCTTTAACTTTAATTTTAAAGTATTAGATGCAGTACCGCTACCTTGTCTTTGTATATGTATTTCTGTACTAGCTGCATCATATCATACGTTAGCCTCTACAGTACAGTCACTTAAAGCTGGTGTAAGTTGTTTAAATAGAGTGTCAGTTAAAGCGTATTTTTCTCATACTAAAGCCCTTTCCTCTAAATGGTCTATAGCGTCAAGGTTTTCTAGTCTATCTACTCTAACGTCTAAATCGTGGATTTGTGCGTTAATAGTATCTATATCGGTTTTTAATTCGTCTACTTTAGGGATCATATATCTATTATCTTCTACTACACCTCCAGTAATAGTAGCCAATAAAAGATAGTTTTTAGTAGGTAAAGTATCTACTACCTCTACAGTTGCAATACCAGTACCATCTTCGTTACCTCCTCAATTATCTACGATTTCCTGTGGTATAGATATAATAACGTAACCATCTCCACTAATAGAAATTGAGTTATAATTTTGTACAAAAGCGTAAATAGTCTCTAGGTTAGTACGAATACAAGGTACTCGGGCTTGCCCAGTAGCTACGCTAGATGCTGTAACTTGGAAACCAGTAATAACACCAGCAGTACTTACACTTTCTATATACTTACTAAAATCGGTGTCAAGGTTTATGTTTCTACTTGTTAATAAAGCCGTTCTTACTGCCATATTATTTGTAAAATTAATATAAAACTAGGTGTTTTATACTCAAAAATTTAAAACTGTTGGTTTTTAAATATGATCCAAAAACGATTTAAAAAATTTTAGATATAAACTGGTGTTTCGCTGTAGTTTGTATAAGCGTTATTATCTAAAGTTGACGATGCTACAGTTACAGGTAATTCTATAATAGAAAATATAACTAATACATATACTGCAAGTGGTACGTCTAGTAGTAGTGAAACTACTGGTTTTAATCAAACTATTACAGGTGTTTTATTATGATATAAACTATTATATATAACCTCTACTAGACCTAATGCAGGTGCTTTAATGTACGTTTATATTAATAATACTAAAGTTACTACTTGGAGTGCAACAGGTAGTAGTGAAAAATATAGTGACTATTATACTTGACCTGGTACCGCTAATAACTCTGTAAAAACAACCGCTAAAAGTAATAGTTCTAATACTTGAGATATACAATATAAATTTATTTACTATGTTTTATGAGAAATCGCTATTAGTAAAACTCCTATTACTCATTTATGATTACCAAGAGAAAATAAATATATATGATCCAAAGCAACCACAACTTTATTTTGACAACATATAGACAATACTCGGTATACTGGAGAAAATGAATAATAAAAAACCCTCATTAATTGAGGGTTTAATTTTATTCTCAATTTCGCCACTCTCCAGTAGGTAGTCTACCAAATAAATAACCTGTTATTTTTTCTCCTAAGTTTTTTTCTTCATACACTAAAGATTTTTTTTGTGGCATATCGTCAGCGTATATATAATTTTTTGTAATTGTATATTTGCTACTATATTTTTCTCAATATTGTCAGTCTTGTCTCCAATAACCGCGAATACTAACTATGTCTCATTTATTAAGTGAAATTGAGGTAGAATTAGCAGTATTTCAATTCATAGCTCTAATAATTTGGTTTTGTGTCCAATTTATATAAATATACAATTCTGTATTATAAGTGGTACTACCTCTTAAATCTTTTAATGTTAATACTACACTACATTTACTTGACGCAGTAAATAAAGTATGTGTTGTATTAGGACTATAAGTAACAAAGTCAGTATTTATTACGATATTAACTGGTAAATCCGTTGTTTTTACCTTTAATAATAACGCAAGTACAAAGTAATTAGATATAGCAGTTATTAATTACCGTCTCGCCGTTGTCAATTTGTATGATAACCAAACAAAGTTGCTATTGCCTTGGATCATATAAATTTTTCTTCTCTAGGTAGAGCTTTTTTACCTGTTTTCTTTAAAACTGTATTATAATTATAATTAACATTAATTGTTATTGTTTGAGTATCAGTACCTGCAGTATATCATTGTACTTTAACACTAAATATATATGTTCAGTTTAATTCGTAAGTACCACTAACTGTAACACCATTTCAAAAATAACCGTCCTCTTTTGCTCAAATTTTTGTACTATCAAGATATATTTGACAATTTCCTCTAGTATATTGAGAGCTTTTACATTTAACACTCCAAGTTAAAGTACTATTTCAGCTTATTTTACTTTCGTAAAATACAGGAAATTCAAGTTTACCAATAGTCTTTTGTATATCAGTATCTACGTTAATAGTCTTTGTTATACCAGTACTACTAACCTTGGAAAGTAACGCTTATACAAAGCAAACAAAAAACCTAGTCTTAAACTAGGTTTTCTATATGAGTAAATACATTGTTAAATAGCTTGGTATACTGCTATTGCAGCTTGTCAGTTATTAGTTTCTGTATATTTACAACCACTAAAGCTAACTACGTCTACGTTAGATGCTGTTACACTTGTAGGGCTGTTACTCTTTGCCGCACTTTTTGCTAATACTCCGTTTGCGTGGTAAACATTAGTACGATAAGAGCTACTACTCCTATACCCTGTAGCAGTAAACACTATATAATTTTTACCTTTAGTATAAGCGTTTAAGTTTGCTACTGCGTCTTGGTATGTTCTAGTAACTTGCTTAAATCTTAAACTATCTCCAGTAACTAAGTTATATAATGTTGTAACATAGCTTTCTAAAGCTGTATTATTACTACTCTTTGTTAATACCTCTGTGGAAACAGGATTTTTTACGATTTCGTTTACTGCGTTACCACTTGCTACTACTAAAGCATATATTGTACTATGAGTAGCGATATACTCCATAGCTTTCCCATTATTAGCGATTTTTTGCATAGCTACAGGTATATTTACTATATCAGCCATATACGTACTTGATCCTATAATAGTCTCCATTATCGTATTATTTGCTAATATATTGTCCCAAGCTACAGCACTACCAAAAAAAGCATCTTTAGCAACACTACTAGCCAAAATTTTTGTTAGGATCGTAGAATTATTTAAAAATAATTTAGATGCCTCTTCATTTTCAGCTATTAATGTAGCACTATTCCAACACTCTAAAACCTCGTCTACTGCGTCGCCATCAGCCATTAATACACTAAGAGCATAATTACTATTAGCCACCATATTAAAGACTGTGTAACTATGAGTTAATAGACTAAAATTAGTTGTGTCAGCTACTATTAAAGGTCGTGTATCTCCAGCAGTAAGTCCTAACTCGTCCTCGTCTGTATAATCATTAAGTATAGTATATAAACCTGTAGTAAGTTTAAATAATGGATCAAACCTCCCCATTTTTGCATCTATAAGAGCATTGACGGTAATGGTATCAGCACCACCACCGCCTCCCTCTGGTATCAAATACTCTACTCCTTTAATAACTATTTTTCTTATATATTTAGCCATAATCGTTTATTATTAGCTGTTTAAATTATACGTTTACCTCTTCGTAAATAATATAAGTATTACCATCAGTTTCTTTAGTTGCTGGTAAATCTCCGTATGCTGCCTCTGTTACAGGTACGTCTCCTTGTATATTAAGTGTACCATTAGTGCTTTGGTTAGTACTAAAGCTACCAATATTACTTGTTACTCATTGGTTTACTGTAATTGTAGCGTTACCAATATCGCTTGTATCGGCTTTATTGTCCCAATTATATTTATCTCCAGTAGTTACCAATGATAAATCAGTACCTTCTCTAACAGCTTGTTTATTTTCGTATTTAGTATCAGTTGCTTTAATTGTTAATACTCCTCCTATTGTTTCTATTGTAACATTTTCTCCAGCAGTAAGTTTATCTTGTTTCTTATAAACCTGTGCCTCTGTAGCTGGTTTAGTACCATCGTTAGTAGCATCGCTTGTTTTAGAAGGCAAAGCAAATTCAGTAGTAAATGTTTTTTTACCACTAATTGTTTGTGCTGTATTAAGAGTTACTAGGTTAGATAGGTCTACCATTTCAGCCATTGGATCCCAACCTGTTCAATTCCATACAACATTAGTACCAGCATCAAATTTAGGTGCTGTAGCGTGTGCTGCTACTACGTTATACATATCTCCTTTAGTAGGATTAGCTGGCAAGCTATCATAATCAGCTACTTGTCCTTGGTAATTTACGGCACTACCGATTTTACCTTTAACATAATCAGCAATAGATTTAGCAGCAATAATACCAGCTGTAGTACTTGTACCTGCGTCTAGGTCGTTTTTAGTTACCTCTGTGTATTCAGTATTAGATGCACTAATAGTTAGTACTCCTCCTACACTTTCTATAGTAATATTTTCCCCTGCAGTTAAAGCGTCTTGTTTTAGAGCTACCTGTGCCTCTGTTGCAATAGTAGTTGGGTTATTCCCTGCAGCAGTACTTTTACTTGGTACTACAGGGCTAGTAGTAAAGGTTTTAGTACCATTTATTGTTTGGTTACTTGACTTGTCAACGTATTCGTCACTAGAAGGCAAGTAGTAAGTAACACCATTTATTAGCAATTTCTTTAAAAGTTTTTTAGTTGCCATCTTAATAAAAAAAATAGGTTAAAATATTTTAAGGTGTTTCGTTTACCTCTTCATATTCAGCCTCTACCGCACTAAAATTAGCGTCGTTTTCTAAATCGCTAGATTTACCAGTAAAAGCTACTTTATGTAAGCTATCTCTTAAAGTCTGTATTTTATTATCTACATACTCAGTAGTAGCGATCCTCTTAAACGTTCAGTTTCATTTATCAAAATAGAGGTTACCATCGTTACCGTATAAAGTCCTTGTATAGCTTGTTTCAGTTTTACAATTTAATAATAAACCGTTTACAGGTCGTCCATTTTCTCCAGTAACATTACCTACAGTAACTCAAATAGGAAAACCACTTGTAGGAGCTAAGTTATCGTCAAATTGTAAGTCTGTATAAATAGTATCTCCCTCAATTCTAATAAGGTTTTTAGTTGCTCTTACTTGAAAACCTGCAGCTACAATACCAGTATCTACGCCGCCTATATACCAATGTCCATTTTCTCATATACTAGGTATACTAGCGTTTACCTCGTCTATGATCCTGTTAATTTTCTCTCTCGCTACTCTACCTGTATCTCCGTTTTCTATATGAGGTGCTACCATTTTTTTTAGTTATTATTAAACGAGCGTATATATACTCAAAAATAAAATAATGTTGGTTTTTAATCTTTAAATTTGCCGTCAGGTGTCCAAATTCCTTTATCGTTCCACCGTCCCCTTAATAAAATCCGTTCTAATACTCAAACTGGTCTATACTGTATGCAGTAGTATACTCCGTGTTTAAATTTTTGGTATGTTGCTTTTTTTTCTATATAATTTGGCTTACTTTCGTTACATTTTGTTAAAATTTTAACGCAAAAATCTTTGGTGGCTATAATTGTCCCTTTAAGATTTTGTATTAATTTTACATTTAATCGTTTACAATTCATTGAGGTATATTAAAAGAGTGTAAAACTTGTCCCTCTATAGTGTCACTATTAAGCCTATTTTTCTGTGTGTTATCGTTTTTAGTTCCCCAAATTTCGGCTTTAAACTCTCAGCATTTACCTGTAGTATCTTCGCTTAATATCTCAAAATTTACATAACTATTTCCCTCTCCTTCAGTATCTACTACCCCTGTAAATTCCTTTATACCATCAAAAAATTTTATAGATAATGTTATATTATCGTATTGTGTAAGGTCTGTATCAGTTTCATTTGTTAATACTCCATCTGTGTACTCCTTGTCTGTAATATGAAACTTTACTTTAGTATCGCTACCTTCTAATAATTTCATTTTAATATATTTTAAAGATTAAAAACTATTTTTTCCTTAGATTTTGTAAGATTAAATCTAATATATTTGTATCAGCTTTATAGTTCTCTGTAATTTTTATATCAGCTTTAATTCCACCATTAGCATTAATTGTTACTTTACGGTTTTGGATCAACCCTAAATATTGTAACTCTAGCCACTCGTAACCAGTATTTAGCCTTACGTTTTTTCTATCTCCAATATTAAAGTCCCACCAGTCAGTATCTCTACTAACTTGTATAGATGGTAAAGGTAAACCACTAGGTATACTAAGTGCTGCCTCTTCTCAATATTTCTCAAATAATAGGTTTGTCTCTTGTATAAATTCAGTATCGCTTATTTCTCCAGTATCGTTTTTAATATAGCTGTAATACTCGTCCATTGTGTCCTTTCGTGTTCGGTCTACTATATTTGTACCCTGTGTAAAGTTTACGTCAAACTCCCAAACACCACTTAATACTTTACCTGCATCTTTACTAACCTCCAATGTATTTGTATCTCAGTTTAACACTCTTACTACTAGCTTTGGCTCTGCCTCCCAACAATACTTTAGAATATCGTAAAAGCTCGTTCCAGTATCAAATTCTTTGTCTATCGTAGTAGTACAGTCGTTTAATCCTAATACCATTGGTAAAGGGAAATTATTATTTAACTCGCTAAAAATACCGCTTACTACGTCTTTAATAGGAGTGTTTATATAATTCTTTACACCTCTAATAATACGATATTGTAAATAACTAAGCCAATTATCAGCCTCTATTTCTACCGTAGTTGTTTTAAGTGTAACGTCTGTAATATAACCTTCAAAAAGCCTAATAATCTCTCAAATTTTCCTACCGTATGCTACACTAATTCTATAACCTTTCTTTAAAGGTTTTTTCTGTAGCCGTTCCTCTGTAGGAAATCTTAATTTTAGCTTACCTCCTTTATTAATTTCGTCGTCTACAGTTAAGCTAAATATATCGTTAATAACTGCTACTACTTTATTTTGTCAGTTTTTAATTTGAATTGTTAGCATAATCGTAGTTTTGTTTAAATAAATAAACTCCACCAAATACTATATCGTTAGTCTGTTTGTTATATACTGGTGCTAAAAATTGTCTAAAAGCTATAGTTCCCTCTCGGTCGTCTGTTAATGATCCATTAAACTTTCCAATAAGCTTTCTAATTTTTCCCCTTAATTCATAACCTTTTTTATAATCCTCGTATTTAACTACTATATCTATTAATACAGGGAAAATATCTATACCCCTCTCAAACCCAGAGTTAGAGGCATCTATATTACTCCAGTTACCCTCATTAAATACTATAGCAGGTCAATTACCTTGTTCTACCTTTAGAAATCCAACTCTATTTACGTTAAGCTCTTGGTTACTCCTAAGAAACTCTTGTAAAGCCTTAGGTCGGTTTGGTGCGTCTAATTTTATTGTCATTGTTGTTTCATATAATCGTTAAAGAGTTTTATAATATTTTCCTTTTCCTGCTGGTATACCTTATAAAAAGTATGTTTTCCCTCTATACCTCTAATTGCTATAGCTCTAGCAATTAAAAAGACTGTTCCTTTATCTTTGTAGTATAAATCGTCATAACGGCTAGTAGCTCCTCATTGTATCAGCATACCGTGCCTTGCAGCCCAACCTACTAAAGCGTCTAAGTTTGGAAACGTGCCAGGTTTTCTCCCATATTCTCTTACAGGTGCGTACTCTAAGGCACTCCCAACCTCTACTACACCATCGGAAACTTGCCTATAAGTTACACTCCTTGCTAAAGCTCCAGTATCGTAACTATCTACTTGCAACTCTTCTCTAATTTTTCCTTGTAAGTATTCAGCACAGTATAAAAGAGCTTGGTTATAGTCTTTCTTTACGTTTTTTATGAATTTATCTACTCCTTCTACCGTGTATTTCATTTAGTCAACTAGCTTAATAAAATATTTATTATGGTGTGGTGCGTTTGCATCTTGGGCTACATACATTGTTATTACTTGGTATCTCTCTCAGCAAAATACGATATAATCAGTAGGTTTTATAGTAACGTCTGGATCAGTATACATTTTTTGTACTTTAACTTTTACGTCGTCTATACCATTAATAAGCTGTAAATCTTTGTAGTTTAAGCTACTTATTCTACATTTAATAGGTTTGCTTATTTGCTCGTATTGTTTTTTACTTATACCGTCCTCGTAAATAGTAACCTCTTTACGGCTTATAATCTCGGCACTATTGCAAAATAAATCTTGTATTACCATCTTGTTTGGATCATAAAAGGTAAATTATCTAATATCTACGTTCCAGAAACCTCGTTCCTCTTTATTCATATATTTTTTAAGTATATCTAATATATCGCCGTCTGTAGGTATACCAAAATACATAAAAGCAGCTGCAGTATCGCTATAAGTTTCGCTAAAATCGTCTATTTGTCTCTTAGTTACTTTCTTAGCACCTGCATTTAATCCTTGTACTACTGCGTAACTATAAAAGCTATCTATTAGGCTTATAGTAGCCATTTTTAAGTCCTCTGGTATAATGTAGTTACCGTTTCAGTCGTTAAACTGTTCGGCATCTATCTTAGCCCAAATTTTATTAGCTACGATTTTCTCATATTTAGCAAGTTGTACTTGCCCTGCCTGTGTATCGTATAACTCTATAAGCTCTGGGTTAACTGTTCCCTCGGCTATCTCGCTTGGAGTTACTATTACTACCATCTTTAATAAATTATCTAACTAAAATATATCGTAATACTCTATATTAACGTCCATTACCTTAAATATTGCTCCAGTATCTATAGCAATATTATTATTTCATACTTGTAATAATGGTCGGTGGCTACCTAATACTACTAGCCCTGTAATATCTTCGGTACTGTCTTCTCCCTCTAGGTATGCTCTACGTTTATCGCTGTCTATAATAATCTTATCTCAAACGTTTACTGTAACACCGTTAAAATTTATTTGCATTTCCTCATAACCTCCCTCGTAGTCGTGTATTACATTTAACACTCAATTAGGGAAAGGGTTAGGATCAGTAATAGTACAAGTAATTAATACTGGTGCATCTACTACCCCTCAATAATTTATAGCCTCTCTATAATATTCTCGTTTAAAAGGCAATTCAGTATTAAGGCGTTTTCAAAATCTCGTATTTCTACCATCAGCTATAGTATTTTTATCTATACTCCTAAATTCGGAGCTATCTGTAATTAATTCTACGCTAATACCTACCCATTTCTCGTTAGCAAAATCGCTAAGCTCTACACCCTTTAATACTTGGCAATTACAAGCCCAAACAAACCCCTCTACGTCTGTAAATTTTAACTCTTTCCATAGGTTAGGATTAAAAGGGCTAGGGTTAGTTTCTGGATTAAAAGCTCTTTGTACTTTTCTTAATAACTTTCGCCTTTCCTCTTCAGTATCGGCTAATATATCAAATAAAAACCTAATACGTCTATTTTTCTTTTCTGTAGGTGCTACGTATTCTCAATGTCTAATAGCGTATTTCTCTGTACTAGCCTGTGTTGCTACCTCAAAAAAACTAAACTCTTTAAGGCAAAGAAAACCGCCAGCAGGTCTAAAATAAGGAGAATTTAGAAAAGATAAGCCATTATATTCTACACTATGTACCATTATTTTATTATAACTCATACGTATTTATGCTTAATCTAATAAACGAGAGTTAATATACTCAAAATAAAAAAACTGTTGGTTTATTTCTACCAACAGCCTTATATAACTTTAAATTTATCTATAATGTAGTGTTCAAATTCAAACTCCGATTTAAACTTTAATTGTTTATATTTATCTAATACGCTTGGGTTTTGGATCGCTCCAGCCATCTCTATTAAATAACTTACCTGGCTCTGTGTTAAATCCATTACCTTATCTTTAGTTAATTGAGGGTAATAGTGCATTACATAACATATAGTAAACACGAATAACGCCTCCGAGTACCCCTTATTATCTTCGTCGGCGTTTATACTAAACCCAACTCTCATAATACACTATCTAAACACTCTTTGTATTTACTTTTTGGCAAATCGTCTAATAAATTTAGAAACTCGCCAGCGTCTCACTCCAAACAATATTTTTTAAGTATCTCTTCAATACTTAATCCCATATCTCTTAAACTAGGCTCTCTAAATACTCGCTTTTTATCATTAAGCGTTATCTCAGCTTTCTTATAACCCTCTAAAAAGGTTTTTAAATCTATAGATGCCATTTTTGGATCATAACTAAATAAAAAACAAGTAATACAGGCTAAACGAACAAACACCTATACTACTTGTTTTTTAAATAGGCTTACCGTAGCAAGCCTAAGTTGTTCGTTTAATTTTATATTCTATAGTGACAAAGACTAATCGTTAGAGGTAGGTAGGTTAAAACCGTTCCACTCTTGCTTAATAACAGTACCAGTAATTTCTACAGGGAAACCAACAGTAGTGTCGTCGTTATCAGCTATTTGTTGCATTGTAGCTTTACTAGCTTGGCAGTTATCTAGGTAAGTTCTTACGTATTTCTTTTCTCCATCAAACTCAAATTCATTTACTAATACCATAACGAAAGGTTTAGCTAAAGCGTTTGCTTTATGTTCCATAATCTTATCGTCAGCATTTTCAGCACTATAAGTTACAGTCAATTTTACCTTTGATGGTGCGTCTACGTCTAATACACCAGCACTACTTGTCTTTTGCTTTAATTTAATGTAAGTGCTACCGAACATATCTACACCTAGGCTATAGTCTGTATCAGCAGTAAGCGTAGTTTCAACACCATCTATTAAAGCTTTGATGCTAGCAACAGTAACGGCAGTATCGTCAGCGTTAGAGTACTTTAATAAAATATCTTTATCAAAGCTCCAGTCTCCTGGCATAAATGTTTCAATTTCGCCTGTAACTGTACCTGCGTGTAATTCTACAAGTCCAAATTGTAAGATTTCTAGCTTTTCTACTGTTAGTTCGTGTGGAGTAATACTTACAGTCATTTGGTTACCATTTTTAATCTTTTTAATAGTACCGTTACTATAAATATCGTCTACACTTTCTCCAGCAGCAGCTAAGCTTTGGTCTTTATAA
>Ga0247611_10001442_pt1 | contig 42226 bp, 43 predicted proteins | sample 177DNAGHGhighgp2_FD_192422 | JGI IMG/M metagenome (GOLD analysis project Ga0247611, IMG submission 192422) | Sheep rumen microbial communities from Palmerston North, Manawatu-Wanganui, New Zealand - 1770 DNA GHGhigh gp2 | ecosystem: Host-associated > Mammals > Digestive system > Stomach > Rumen... | reverse complement strand
ACTGATCGACCTCCTTGAACTGCTTGTCGAACTTCTTCTTGTCCATGGGACCAAAGATATCAATTTTCCCCGATTTGTAGTCCTCGGCCATCGCCTTGATACGTACGCGGCTGTAACCGAATCGGCGGCAGACCTGCTCCAACGGCTCCCCGCTGAAGTAGGCTTTCAGGGCTCTGCGCTCACCCTCGCGAATCAACTTGTATACGTCCATTTTTAATCGTTATTTTGGTAAACTTTTTTTAGGACGACACAAACGAGACCTGGGCCGCCGAGTGGATTGGCTTGATTATCAGTTATTTCCATCATTTTGACCGAGCAAACAAGCCCGGTCAATTATTCATAATCGATTGATCTATAGTTAGTTCCATTCGACACTATGATGCACAGGACCGACATCCTATGCCTTGGAGATATGACGGAATGTGCCTATCTTCGTTCCATGAAGAAACACGTAATCCGTGAAATGCGCACCGAGGAGATTCCCCTGCTGAATGACTTCCTGTATGAGGCCATCTTCATTCCGGAAGGGGTGCCGGCGCCGCCCAGGTCCATCATCGAGAACGAGGAGCTGCAAGTCTATGTCCGGGATTTCGGGAAGAAGGCCGATGACCGATGCCTAGTGGCGGAGGTCGGCGGGAAGGTCGTCGGGGCCGTATGGGCACGGGTCATGGATGATTATGGCCATATCGCCGACGACATCCCTTCATTGGCCATCTCCCTCCATAAAGACTATCGCGGCCAGGGCATCGGAACGGAGCTGCTCCGGAAGATGCTTCAACTGTTGCGGCGCGACGGCTTCAGACAGGTTTCCTTATCGGTCCAGAAAGCCAATTATGCCTTCAGAATGTATCAGAAAGCAGGATTCGAAGTGCTGAAAGATACGGAGGAGGAGTATTTGATGCTTTGTGAACTGGAAAATCTCAGCATGTAAATAGTAAAGCAGAATTCTCCCACAGTTCTATTCGAAAAAGAGGCTACAGGAAGCATTGTTGATTTGCGTAAGTAAATCTACAATGATATCTACGGGCCTTAAGGTGAATTTGTCAGACACTGTCAATGAAGCAATGTTCATGTCTCGCTTGTACACGTGAATGCACTTTTGACCGCGGTTTTCTGTTCAAGTCTTTCGGAATCGGGTCGATAATCGACCAAATCCACGAGACATGTACAGGGGAACACCGTTCTGCTGCTGTTTTTCTGTACAAGTGAGACTTGTACAGAAGTCAAGCAACGTTATGAACATGAAAGAATACGCGCTGGGCGAAATATAGTCATGTACGGCAATACGGTGTTCTTTACTACTGTTCCTCACAGAGCATCATATCGAGTGAAAGAAACCCAAAAACCGTCAAATCGTTAAAAAAGAACGAGAGTTACTCACCTTTGGAACCAACCTCCGTTGGTCCCTTTTTCAAATCCACTTTGGCGGAAATCTACTTTATTATCTACATCAGAGATTAAACGATCCAAGAGCCGCCTATGTCCGGGCCTTCTCTTCTGATAACGCCTTCGGCTTCCAGTTTGGCATGGTGCTTTTCGATGGCCTTGGGGGTTATGCCGATGATTTCAGCGAGTTTCCGGGCCGAATAGTTGGGATGATCTTTGAGCAGTTGGAGGATTTTCTCCCTACTTTTCAAGTTTTCTTACTACCATTTCCGGTTTTCTTACTACTTTTGATGTCGGAATAACTGGCAGCCTCGACACTATTCGCAAACTTTTCAACCTTCCTGAGGTCTTCCAAAAAGTTCGAGGTTTTAGGTGTTTGGTCGACTACAGAGGATGAATCGAAAGATTTGTCCTCTTTTTGTTTATGTCGGAATAAATAGTATCTTTGTGTCGGAATAAATGTCGGGATAACTGACGGAACAAGATGACGGAATAACCCATGTACAAACCACCCTTCACTGTATCGGCCAAGGCCATCAATCTGATTGCGAAGATTTCCAGTCAGCTGGAAAGATATGCAATCCGGATGGAACAAGAGGACACCTTGCGGCTCAGGAGGGTCAATCGGATCAAAACCATCCATTCTTCCCTGGCCATCGAGGGCAACACCCTGTCTGAAGGTGAAGTTCAGGCCGTTTTGGAAGGCAAGAAGGTGGTTGCGCCGTTGAAAGAGATCCAGGAAGTCAAGAACGCGATCAAGACCTACGAACTCTATCCCAAACTCAATCCCTTCTCCCTCCAGGACCTTCTTCTGGCCCATGAGACGATGATGGCCGGCCTTGTCGATGAAGCCGGGATGTTCAGAAAAGGGGGCGTCGGGGTATTTGACGGAGACAAGCCCATCCATATCGCTCCCCCGGCGGACAGGGTCAGGGACCTGATGAGCGACCTTTTCGGATGGCTGGAGAATGTCGATGACCATCTGCTCATCCGGAGTTGCGTCTTCCATTATGAGTTTGAATTCATCCACCCCTTCGCCGACGGAAACGGAAGAATCGGCCGTCTCTGGCAATCTCTTATCCTCGGCCGGCTGAATCCGATTTTCGAGCATCTGCCTGTCGAGAACATGGTCTATTCCAACCAACAGGCCTATTACCATGCCATCAACCGGAGTTCCGACCTCGGCGACAGTGGCCCTTTCATCGACTTCATGCTGGAAGAAATCCTGAACGCACTCGTTGACCATCAAGGGAAATCCAATTCCGACATTGCCGATGAGAAAGGCCTTAACTACCAACAACTAAGGGTCTTGGGGTATCTTCGTGCAGACAGACATACCACAGCGGCCAAGATTGCCGCTAACCTGGACATGAGCGCCCGCCAGATTGAGCGGATGCTTGCCGACATGAAAGTCAAAGGCATCATACGACGGATCGGAGCCAACAGAAACGGCTATTGGGAAATCGTGGATGATTGAGAGTCAGTGCTTTTGACGAACTCTATCACCTTCTTGAGGTCCTCCAAAAGGTTCGAGATTTTACCTGACGCTCCGTGTTCTGTCGTTGTTCTTGCGAGCCGGAGGTCTGCTAAAGAAACGTCCGTATGCCTTTGATTATCAATGTGCCTCGATAAAAGGTTCCGCAGACTCCTTGTGATCTATATGGACCTGCTTGGGCAAATAAAAAAGTAGACTGATACTCAACAACTTATGGCAAGGTCATCCGCAAACCTAATTGGGATGGGAAGATTCGTGCTTCGGAAGTCCTCTTTTTTGTTATCTTTGCAAAATCGGGTTAACTATGCTTATTCTGAATCATGCAGGATCAGCCCAAAACAAGAATCATTTTCCAAGGCCTTGTTATTCTTCTTGCCTTGTGGGGCGGGCTGTTCCAATCCTGCAGGCGTGCGGAGCCTGAACAGGTAACATACGCTTTTACAGTGATTGTTACCGATGAGTCCTCCCTTCCTTTCGAAGGAGCGCTGGTGCAGGTGGACAAGAAGGAAAAGTATTCGGACAAAGAAGGAAAATGCACCTTCGAGGGATTGAAAGACACTCGGCTCCATGTGGTTGTTTCGGCCCAATACTATCATTCCATAGATCAGATATTTGGTCTCCAGGGACGCGAAGACCCGACTCTGCGGGTCACGCTGATCCGGGAAACGCCCAGCCTGTCGGTGGACAACGGGCAATTTGACACTCCTTTCCAAAAATCGCACGGCATCCTCCAGATCCAGGCCGATACAGGCTGGAGAATCGAGTCGTCCTCGAAGGCGCTTTCGTTTTCCACCCGGGAGGGCCTGGGCAGCAAAACCGTGTATGTAGACTGGTCTTTCCCGGCTGATCATCTATTATTCCAACGGCAACGACAGGACCGTCTTTTTAACCATCAACACCTCGCGGTTCACCACATAGGGGTTTAGAAGAATCAATAAAACAACCATGGACAAGAATGGACTCTTCCTGCAAGCCCTCGGCAAGTTTCTGCTCGGGGTTGTCGTCATCGGCCTGCTGCTTTTCCTGCCGGCGGGGTCGCTGCAATATTGGCAAGGCTGGCTGCTGATGGTCATTCTTTTCGTGCCGATGTTCTGCGCCGGCCTCGTCATGATGGCGAAGAATCCGGACCTGCTTCGCAAGCGGCTGAACGCCAAAGAAGAAGAGAAGGAGCAGCAGACGGTCGTGAAACTCAGCGGCCTCTTGTTTGTCGCCGCGTTCGTCGTGGCGGGCCTCAATTGGCGTTTTGGCTGGTGCGTGCTGCCGGACTGGGCCGTTTGGGTATCGGCAGGACTCTTCCTGGTCTGCTATCTGCTTTACGCGGAGGTTCTGCGGGAGAACACTTATCTGTCCCGGACCATCGAGGTGCAGAAGAATCAGAAGGTCATCGACTCAGGGCTATATGGAGTCGTCCGGCACCCGATGTACATGGCCACGACCGTCCTGTTCCTGGCCATGCCCCTGGTGCTGGCCTCTCCCCTCTCTTTCCTCATCATGTTGCTGTACATTCCGCTGATCGCCAGACGGATCAAGAATGAGGAGAAAGTCCTGGAAGAAGGGCTGGAAGGTTACAAGGAGTACAAGAAGAAGGTGAGATACAAAGTGATTCCTTTCGTGTGGTAAATTCCCATGACCGGTTAACCCCATTGATGAATGATTGAAAAGATTTCTATCCAAGGAAAAGGCAGGCTCTCGGCCTATCTTCAGAAGCCCTCTGCTGATTATCGGGGCCCGATTGCGGTATTGATGCACGGTTTCATGGCCAACAAGAAGCTCGAGCCGCTAAAATCCATCGCCAATGAATTGGAGAGCAGAGGCATCGCTTCTTTGCGGTTCGATTTCGACGGGCACGGAGAGTCCGAGGGGCGTTTTCGTGACATGACGGTCCTGACGGAGCTGGATGATGCCCGTCATGTGATCGATTATGTGCGCCAGGCGGGCGCCTATGATTCCATCGCCCTGGTCGGCCATTCACAAGGCGGCGTGGTCGCCGGGATGATCGCGGGCGAACTGGGAGATGAGATCAAAGCCCTGGTTCAACTCGCTCCCGCGGCGGTGCTGAAAGACGATGCGCTCCAGGGGGTCCTGATGGGCAAGCACTACGATCCATCCAACCCGCCCGAGACCCTGACCGTATTCTTCCATCGCGTAGGCAAAGGATACTTCCTGGCCGCCCAATCCTTGCCGATTTATGAGCAGTCTTCCCTGTATAAAGGTCCTGTCCTGCTGATACACGGGACGAAAGACAAGATCGTCCCTCATTCATATAGCGAGAAATACGATCAAGTCTATTCAAACAGTCAGCTCCAGCTTTACGAAGGAGAGAATCACTTTTTGTCCAAGTGCTGGAAAGCCATTGTCCGGCAAACGGTCGATTTCCTGGCAGCAAACTTCACGAAATAGACTGCGCTACAGCAGCCGGGAGAGGTCCTTCTCCTCGATGACGCTGAGGCCGTTGGAGGCGATGACCTCCGCGGCCTTTTCGGCGTTGTCCGTGCGGAAGATGAGAACGCCCTTTCCGTTCAACAGGAAGGAATACAGGTAGGAGATGCTGATCCCTTCGCTGGCGAAGATCTCGATGGCGTCGGCGGCTTTGCCGGGACGGTCGTCGAGCTCGACGGCGAACACCTCGCACAGCGACACGGCGACGCCGGCTTCCTTAAGGACGCCGCAAGCTTTTTCGGGCTCGGAGCAGATGATGCGGAAGATGCCGAAGTCGGCAGTGTCGGCGATGGTGGAGGCGATCAGCTGGATATTCTCCTGCTTGAGCAGCCGGAGCACCCGGACGAGGGCGCCGGACTTGTTCTCGATGAAGACGGATAGTTGATGGACGGTCATGGTTATGCGGCTGTTTTAGTATTTCTTTCTGGTGTCGACGACGCGGACGGCCTTGCCCTCGCTCTTGGGGAGGGTGTTCTTGGGTACGAGGCGGACCCGGGGCGTGATGAGGATCTCGTCGCGGAGCTGGCGGGTGATCTCCCGGGTGAGCGCCTGGAGCTTGCTGTAGTCGTCGATGAAGAGGTCTTTCATCTCCACGTCGACGGTCATGGCGTCGTTGTCGTCCACGGTCTCGAGCGTGATGAGGTAGTCGGAGGCGAGCTCCTGGAACTGCATCAGGATGGTCTCGATCTGGATCGGGAAGATGTTGACGCCCTTGAGGATGATCATGTCGTCGCTGCGGCCCTTCATGCGGTCGAGGCGGAGGTGGTGGCGCCCGCAGGCGCACTCGCCCGGCAGGATGCGGGTGAGGTCGCGCGTGCGGTAGCGGAGCAGCGGCATCGCCTCGCGCTTGAGGGTCGTGAGCACGAGCTCGCCGACCTCGCCGTCCGGAACGGGTTCGAGGGTATCGGGATTGACGATCTCGACGATATAGTAGTCCTCCCAGATGTGCATGCCGTTTTGTTCGGGGCACTCGAAAGCGACGCCGGGGCCGCACATCTCCGACATGCCGAAGGAGTTGTAAGCCTTGACGCCGAGCATGTTCTCGATGCGCTTGCGGGTATCCTCGGAGTGCGGCTCGGCGCCGATCACGAGGGTGCGGAGCTTGGTGTCCTTGCGGGGGTCGATTCCCTTCTCGCACATCACCTCATACAGGCGCGCCGCATAAGAAGGGATGGCGTGTACGACGGTGGTGCCGAAGTCCGTGAAGAACTTGAGCTGGCGGAGGGTGTTGCCGGCGGCGGCGGGGACGGTCAGCATGCCGACCTTCTCGGCGCCGTACTGGAAGCCGAGGCCACCGGTGAACATCCCGTAGCCGGAGGTGTTCTGGAACACATCCTCCGGGCGGCAGCCCACCATCCACAGGCAGCGGGCAACGGCATTGGCCCATTCTTCCAGGTCCTTCTGGGTATGCAGGATGACCGTGGGGTTACCGGTCGTGCCGCTGGAAGAGTGCAGGCGGACGCACTGGTCAAGCGGAACCGCGGCCATGCCGAAAGGATAGGTTTCGCGGAGGTCCTGCTTGGTGGTGAACGGAATCTTCTTGAGGTCATCCAGCGTCTGGATATCCGAAGGCGTCAGGCCGGCCTGGCGGAAACGCTCCTTGTAGAAAGGAGAATCCATGCAATGCTTGACGGTGGCTTTCAGCCGCTCCAGCTGGTAAGCCTCTATCTCTGAACGGGAGAATGACTCCTCCGGATTGAAGAACTTCTGGTAAGACATAACGTTGATCGATGTTTATTCGCCTACATGGGCTTCGCAAAGATAATTAAAAAATGTTAAAAACAGCTTGACAAAAATGATTACATTTGTTCCCGGGTCCCGAACAATTCCCCTGAAACGATGAAAAAGATTCTCTTCTCCTCTGTGGCCTGCCTCGTGCTTCTCGGGGCGGTCCTCGCCTGCAACCGTCTCGCAGGATTCCGGGAAGGTCCGTGCGACATCTACCGGAAAGGCGGCACGCCTTGCGTCACTGCCCACAGTACCACGCGTCTGCTTTATTCCAAGTATAGCGGCCCGCTCTATCAGGTGGTCCGCGATAGCGACGGGGCTTCGTTGGACATCTATGCCGGTAAGAACGGCATCGCCGATGCCGCGGCGCAGGACGCCTTCTGCAAAGGCTCCGTGTGCTACATCTCGGTGATCTACGACCAGTCCGGGATGGGCAATGACCTGCTGCCGGCGCCTCCGGGAACGTTCCAGGGACCGGACAAGGGCGGTTTCAACACCCGCTCCATCGCCGACATGGCCCCCGCCCTCCTCGGTGGGCAGAAGGTCTATGGCGCCTATGTGATGCCGGGCATGGGCTACCGCTGCAACGACGCCCGCGGCCTGGCCGTGGACGACGAGCCGGAGGGGATGTACTATGTCATCAACGGGAACCATTACGACAGCGGCTGCTGCTTCGACTACGGCAATTCCTCGACCAACGGCCGCGCCGTGGGCACCGGCACGATGGAGACCACCTACTACGGCACCTCCACCGCCTGGGGCCGCGGCAACGGCGAAGGTCCCTGGATCATGTCCGACATGGAAGCCGGCCTGTTCTCGGGCTATGACCCCAAGCAGAACGACGTCCCGTCCATCACGGACTGGCGCTTCGTGTCCGTCTTCGTGAACGGCGGCGGCGGAAACCAATGGGACCTCCGCGGCGCCGATGCTTCCTCCGATACCTTGACCGTCTTCTACAGCGGTCCGCGCCCCCACAGCAAGGAGGGGAAGGACACGTATTATCCGATGCACAAGAAAGGCGGCATGCTGATGGGCAACGGAGGTGACAACGGAAACGGTTCCGCCGGCACCTTCTTCGAGGGCGTCATGACCGTCGGCTATCCCACCGAGGAGGCCATCGCCGCCGTGCAGAAGAACATCGCCCAGGCCGGATACAGCGCCTATCCGCTGAGCCTTTCCCGCATCACCACCTTCACACCGGGCGGCAGCGCCCAGGTCGGCGTCTTCTTCGAGAATACGCTGGACAAACCCGTCAAAGGACTGTCGATCCAGGCTTCCCTCCCGGAAGGCTGGACCATTTCTGAAGGAGAATCCCTTCCCGCGTCGATCGCGCCCGGTGAGCGCGTGACGGCGATGTTCACGCTCTCGGCTCCGAAAGGCCGTTCCGCCGGATGGGCCGGTTTCTCCGCCGCCTGGAAGGGAGGCGAGCTCTCCATCAGCAGCCGCATCCGCAGCGCCGAGGCCGTCAAGGTCAATGAACTCGCCCTGGCGGGCGAGGGCCTCGACCCGTTCGTCGAGCTGTATAACGCAGGCACCGCAGAGGCCGATCTTTCCGGCCTCGAGCTCATCGTGCGCCGGAGCGGCCAGGCCTCCGTCCGCGCGCTGACGCTGCCGGAAGGCACCCGGCTCGCCGCAGGCGGCTTCCTGCTCCTGAAGCAGGCCCCGGAAGCCGTCCCTGCTCCGACGACGCTCTTTATCCCGGTATCCACCGGTCCCATCCTCACCTTCCCTGCCGGCTCGAATGTCCTCCCGGCAACGTCCGTCGACGGCATCGCGGCCGGGCAGAAGCTCGGCATCGGCCTGGGCGGCGCCTATGAAATCGTCACGGTGGCTGAGGTGGGAACACCCGCCACGCAAACCAATCTGGCCAGGTCCGCGAAGGCCGGCGACAACAACCTCTTCCTCGATACGACAGCGGATCTGGTTGCCGGTCAGGAGATTACCATCGACACCGGCGACCGCAAGGAAATCGCCGTCGTCAAGAACGTACTGGTCTCGGCGCGTAAACGCATCCGCCGGTTCGGCGAGCCGACGCCGCCTGCCCCGCCCGAACTGGGACAGGTGGAACTGACCGAACCGTTGCAGAAGGATCATGCGGAAAGCGTGGACGTGTCCAGTCCGGGAACGGGCATCCACTTCGAACCCGCCACCCGGTTCGCCCACGAAAGCGGCGATGCCCTGCAACCTTTCACGGCTGAACCGGAGGGCCTGTATGCCACGGGAAAGCCGGATGTCGGCCTAACCTATCATTACGCGCTCTCCCCCGCCGCCGGGTCCGTTGCCCTGGTCGATCCCGCCACCGGCACCATCCTCGATGCCGTTGTGTACGGTTCGCAGCAGAGCAATTCCAGCGCCAACGGGACGATTGCCAGCCCTGAACTGGCGACGTTGGAAGGAGAACAGCAAGGCGGAGGCTGCATCGCGGTGGTGCCCCGGGCCCTGTCGCCCTTCCAGCTCGCCCGGATGCCCAAGGGCACCGTTCCGCCGCCGGTATGCATCATCCGCTGGCCCGACGGAACCGACGCCGATGCGCTTTGCACCGACTTCCGTCAGACAACCGCTCCCACGCCGGGAGCTCCGAATCAGGATAACCGCTAGAGGAGGTCTTCGATCTCGTCCTCCAGGTCCTCCGGGGTGACCACCGGCTCGAACCGGGCGACGACGTGGCCCTTGCGGTCCACGAGGAACTTGGTGAAGTTCCACTTGATGTCCGGGTTGGAGGCATAGTCCGGATCGTTCCGGGCGAGCATGCCGTCCATGAACTTGCCCCGGTCGCTGTCCCCGAAACCGGCGAACGGCTTCTCGGAATACAGCCACTTGAAGATGGCGTTGGCGTTCTCGCCGTTCACGTCGGACTTCGCCATGAGCGGGAAGGTGACGCCGTGGTTCAGGCGGCAGAACTCCTCGATTTCCGCGTTGGTACCGGGTTCCTGGTGACCGAACTGGTCGCAGGGGAAGCCGATGACCACGAAGCCCTGGTCCTTGTACTTCTTGTAAAGGGCCTCCAGGCCGTCATACTGGGGCGTGAAACCGCATTTGGAGGCGGTATTCACAACGAGCAGGACCTTGCCCTTGTAGTCCTTGAAATTCACTTGTTCTCCAGCGTTGGATTCGGCGGTGAAATCATAGATGGTGGTCTTGCCGCCGGTGCAGGCGATGGCGCAGATGGCGGCCAGGAAAATGAGTATCTTCTTCATGGATGCAAAGTTACATAATTATTTCAACTCCTTGCGGAGGGCTTTCGGCAGCGCGTGGCGGTTGAGGAAGATGTAGGTCGTGTTGAGGGCGATGTAATCACGCGACATGTACCAGGTCCCCTGGTAAGCATTGTTGGTACCCCAGGAGTTTTTCACCAGGTAATAGGGCTTCCCCTGCCCGTCGACGGCTTTACCGTAGATGAGCATGACATGGTCGTACGTGAACCGCCAGTCATCCCACTGTTCCTGGCGCATCTCCTGCGTGGGGATGACCCCGTCCGGCAATGCCGCCACGCCCGTCGGACGGGAGAAGTCGCCGGACACGTCGCCGCCCCAGGCGACCGTGTATCCGGCGTCCAGCGCCCGGTCGACCGCGTCCATCAGCCGGTCGATCGGAATGTTGTAGCTGGGCTTGAGCCGCCACTTGTAGGGAGCCTCGATGACAAACCACCGGTTGAACGGATGATGCGTATAGCTCGTCAGGCTCACATAATCGTCCAGGTCCAGTCCCAGGCTCGCGGCGAATGACTGGGGCGTATAAGTAACCCCTTCATAGACAAAGGACTCCGGGCATCGGCCCACATACCGGTCGATGAGGGACTGGACACTGTCCTTCCAGTGCAGCTTCGGTTCCTTGTTCCGCAACGGTGCCTGCTCCTCGGTCGTGAAACGGTTCAGTTCCGGTTTCCCGTCCTGCCAGACAATACCGCTGACCATGCGCTCCAACTCGGGGAAAAAGACTTTGAAATTGGCATAAGGGTCCCCGGTCAGCGAACCCGGCGTAGGCATGGCGTCCTCGGGACAGATCCCATGGCGGCGGATCACTTCCAGGACATCGTCGCAGGATCCGCCTTCCGAGATCTGGCTGTATCCGTGCATCCGCACATAATGGGTGGCGCAGTCCATATAGTCCTTGTTGACCACGAACATTTCGCACAGGTCGTAGGTCTTTCCCGTCTTGCGGAGGATCTCGCTCTCGAAGAAACCCAGGGTCGCATAGTCCCAGCACGTTCCGCTGCGATACTGGTTTTTCACGCTGGTGACCGGGAGCTCAAGGACGGTCCGGAAGGTTGGGCCCTGCTGGGCCGATGCGGTCCAGGCCAGGAGGCCGGAAGAAAGGAGGGTCAGAAGCTTTTTCATAGGACAAATATAGCGATAAATTCCTTCAACTCTTGATATTTGACGGTCGATTGACTACCTTTAAGCGCATAAACACATCGACCCATGACCCCACGGGAATTCCTGGACATCCTCCACGTCGCCGAGCGCCTGAAAGACACGCCCAGGCACTGCACCACCACGAACAGGCGCACCGAGAGCGTCGCCGAGCACAGCTGGCGGATCTCGCTCATGGCCCTACTGCTCAAGGGCGAGTTCCCGGAAGCCGACATGGACAAGGTCGTGCGGATGTGTCTGGTCCACGACCTCGGCGAGTGCTTCACGGGCGACATCCCCACCTTCGTCAAGACGGACGCCGACCGCGACGTCGAAGATTCCCTGCTGGGCCGATGGGTCCGCTCGCTCCCGCCGGAAGTGTCTGCGGAACTGGCGGCCCTGTTCCGGGAAATGGACGCGCAGGAAACCGTGGAAGCGAAGATCTACAAGTCCCTGGACAAGCTAGAGGCCTTGATCCAGCACAACGAATCCCCGCTGGACACCTGGTCCGAGAACGAATACGCGCTGAACAAGGTGTACGCCATCGATACGGTGGCCTTCTCCGCCTGGCTCACCGACCTCCGGAAAGAGATCCTCAACGACACGCTGGCGAAAATCGCCGGCGGAAACCCCGCATAACGCCATGAGACTATCTGCCCTGATCACCCCTCTGCTGGCGCTGGCCACCTGCCTGACCGCGAACGCGCAGCGTTACTGCAATCCCCTTCCCATGCCCATCGGGCAGGGAGGAAACGCCTCCGGCGACGTCACCGTCCTCGAAGAAGGCGGAAAGTACTACATGTGCTGCACCGGCGGCGGCATGTGGGTGTCCGACAACCTGCTGGACTGGGAGTTCCACGCCGTGGAGCATATCCCCGTGGCGCCGGACCTCGTCAAGTACAAGGGGCGTTTCTATCTGACCGGCAATACCGACCACGTCTTCGTCGCGGACCATCCGCTCGGCCCTTACACGGACCTCGGCCTTTTCAAGAACACCGGCCCGGTCGAAAAAGGCTGGAACGGCGGCTTCGACACCAAGATCTATGTCGATGATGACGGCCTGCCGTACCTGTTCTGGCCCGGCCGCGGGATCAGCGGCATCTACGGCGTCCGGCTGAATCCGGATGACCTGACCACCTTCGCCGGCGAGCCCGTCCATCTGTTCGGCTTCAATCCCATGCATGCCTGGGAGCGCTACGGCGAGATGAACGAGTATCCGGGCGTCGCCTGGATCGAAGGTCCCTGGGTGATCAAGCGGAACGGCATCTATTATCTCGAATACTCCGCCTCCGGTACGCAGTGGAAGACCTATGCCGAAGGTTACTATACCGCCACTTCCCCGCTCGGGCCCTATACCTATGCCCCCAACAATCCCCTGCTCCGGAAGACGGAAGGCCTCGTGACCGGCACGGCCCACGGCTCCATCGTCCAGGTCAAGGACAAAGACGAATGGTGGCAGTTCTACACGATCGTGCTGTCCAATCCTCCGGGCGGACGGCGCATCGGCATGGACAAGGTCACCTTCGATGCGGACGGACTGATGGCCTGCACGGTCACGGACACGCCGCAGGCGGCGCCCGGCGCGGCGCTTCCGGCCGCCGTGCCCGCCTCCATCCCCGTCACCATCAACAAGATGAATGCGATGAACGCGCTTTCCAAGTGCTCGTCCCAGCAGGACGGCTATCCGGCCGCCTTCGCCGTGGACAACTACAGCGGAACGGTGTGGAGACCCGCCGCGGACGATCCGCAGCCGTCCCTCACCATCGAGCTCTCCCCCGCCACGCGCTTCGACGTCGTCCAGCATTTCACCGTGGACGCCCTGCGGGTCCTGTTCAGCGGCGGCGGACGTCGGTTCGGCCCGCAACGTGAGCTTCCTGTCTATCGGTACAAGCTGGAGGTCTCACAGGACGGAGAGACGTTCCGGACCGTCGTGGACAAGACCGGAAACACCCTGCCCAAGGATACCGTCTATGACGAATTCGCGCCGGTGAACTGCCGCTTCGTCCGGCTCACCGTCACGGACTGGCCCAAGAACAGCCCGCTGGGCATCATCGACTTCACCGTGTTCGGCTATCCCGACGGCTACGATGCGCCGGCCGTCGCCACCCCTGTTTTCTCCAACCTTCCGCTGGACGGAGAGCGCCGCTAAATCTTCTTCTTATGCGTAACAGCCTTTCTTCCTTTGTTTTAGCTTCCTCGCTGATGTTCCTGGCGGGCACGGCAGGCGCCCAGGCCCCCTACGTCCCCTCCGAGGGAAACTTGCAGTCCCGGAAGGAGTTCTCCGAGCACCGGCTGGGCATTTTCCTGCATTGGGGCATCTACAGCACCTACGCCCAGGGCGAATGGTATCTCTCCAACAGCAAGCTGGATCCGGACACCTACAGCGAGGCTGCGGCGGGATTCTATCCCGCACGCTTCGACGCCGACGCGTGGGCCCGGGCCTTCAAGGATTCCGGTGCGGGCTACGTCACCATGACCTCCCGCCATCACGACGGTTTCACGATGTTCAAGACGGCGCAAACCCCGTTCAACATCGTGGACGCCACCCCCTTCGGCCGGGACGTCGTCGGGGAACTGACGAAGGCGGTGAAAGGCCAGGGCATGCGGATGCACTTCTACTATTCCCTCATCGACTGGATCCGCCCGGACTACCCCAAGGGCAATTCCGGCGTGGCAAAGGACCCGGCGAAGGCCGATTATGACGCCTACTTCGAATTCGAGAAGCGGCAGATCCGCGAGCTCCTGGAGCAATATCATCCCCAGGCCCTGTGGTTCGACGGCCAATGGGACCACGACGGAAGGCCCATGGACTGGCGGATGCGCGAACTCTACGACTTCATCCACGGCATCGACCCGGACTGCATGATCGGCAACAACCACCACCAGTCCGCCGTCGGCGGCGAAGACTTCCAGCTCTTCGAGAAGGACCTCCCCGGCGAGAACACGTCGGGGTTCAACCGGGCCACTACCTCGGACACCCTGCCGCTGGAGGCCTGCGAGACGATGAACAACAACTGGGGCTACCACGTCGCCGACCTGAACTACAAGAGCGTCCGCACCCTGGTCCATCTCCTGGTGAGGGCCGCTTCGAAGGGATCGAACCTGCTGCTGAACATCGGGCCGCAGGCCAACGGCGCCTTGCCCGCCCCCGCCCTGGACCGCCTCCGCGGCCTGGGCGCCTGGATGCGCACCTACGCCCCCACCGTGGACGGCTGCGGCATCTCGACCGTTCAGCCCCAGAGCTGGGGCGTGAGCACGAAGCGACCCGGAACCGTCTTCCTTCACATCCTGGAGCCCGCTGCCGTCCCTGTTTCCGGAGACAAGGGCATCCTCGTCATTCCCTTCCAGGGAAAGCCCACAGCCGTAAAAAGTTTCCCCGAGGGCGCTCCCCTCAAGTGGAAGGCCGACAAGGACGGCTTCCTGAGCATCACGCTTCCCACACCGGATCCTTCCGCGATCGACACGGTCATCGAGATTGCCGGAGCCTCCCTGTAACCCAATTTTGAACGAATCCGACCCATTTGTGGCAGGCATTGTTTTTGGAAATGCCTACCTTTACCAAAAATAACACGCGATGAAACTGAACGCTATCCTCGCCGTCGCCGCCCTCCTGGGCACGACCGCCCTTTCCGCCCAGACTGTCCAGAAACTGGACGATGAAAAATACGTCCTGTCCGTCCAGGACCTCTCGATGACCGTGGACGCCGGCCACGGCGGCAAGATCCTCTCCTTCAAGCTCGGCGAGCAGGAGGTCCTTGCCCAGAATCCCGCCGCCGCGCCCCAGCCGGCCCAGCCGGGAGAAGGCCAGCCCCGGAGACGGTTCTTCAACCCCAACTCCTACGGCAGCACCTTCTGGACCAGCCCACAGGCCGAATGGAACTGGCCTCCGGTGCCGGAGTATGACAACCTCCCCTACACGGCCGAAATCAAGGACGGCCCCGTGAAAGTCGCGGACGTCACCATCCCCGCCCTCTTCCTGCAGGGGCAGGTGTCCAAGTACGGCTACCGCGTCTGCAAGGCCTTCACCGTGGACCCTTCGGACCTGGCATTCGTCATCACTTACTCCATCGTCAATGAATCCGGCGAGACGCGCAAGATCGCTCCCTGGCAGATTTCCCGCGTCCCGAACGGCGGTTTCCTCGAGTTCGATGCGAAACCGGAAGGCGTCACCCCGGCGGACCTGATGAAGGTCACCTTCGCCGAGGGCCTGGCCACCCTGGAGGTGGACGTGGCCGACCAGAACCGGAAGATCAACGTGGACGGCAAGGGCTGGCTCAACTTCCGCGACAAGGGCCTGGTCCTCACCCAGCGGTTCCCGGACATCGCGCAGGACGCCGCCGCCCCGGGTGAAGCGGAGATCCAGGTGTACATCGACGCCCGCAAGTCCTTCGTCGAAATCGAGGCGCAGGGCCCCTACACCGAGCTGAAGCCGGGCGAGAAGCTCGACTGGACCGTCCGCTGGTACCTCGCCGCCGACAACAAATAGCGCGCATTTCCCGGAAATTTCACTATCTTTGCATTCCTGACCATTTCCGAGACCATGCACAACGACAATCTTGATATCTGGTGGGCGTCCCTGACCATCGCCCAGAAAGAAAGAATCGCCCGCAAGGGCCAGACGAAAGCCTCCCCGGACGGGCAGGTGGATGAAGCGCTCGTTCGCTACCCCGCCTGCACCAGCTGGTGGAACGCCCTGGAGGAACCCGTCAAACAAAAGGTCCACGACCATTGCGTGGACCGTCATGGGTATCTCCTGCAGGATTGGAACGAGGCCGACCCGTACGGCGGCGACTAGATCTTTTCCAACCGGGACGGCGGGACGACCACGTCCAACGCTCCCGGAATGATTTCCAGCCTTACATCGGCGCCGGCCTCGAAGGGGTCGCCGTCACAGTGAGCCGGGCCCGGATGGTCCCGGCTTATTGTTACCCGCGCACTCCGGAAAGACCGCACGCGGCGGCTCGCATCGGCCTTGCCCATCATCAGCTGCGCGGCCAGGAACGGGATCTCCCAGGTGGAGAACGGCTCGACGACCGTCACGTCCAGCAGGCCGTCCCGCAGGGAGGCCTTCGGCACGATCCGGGCCTCGTTTCCCCATTGGTTCGCATTGCCCACGGTGATGATCACCGCCGGCCCGGACCAGGTCCCGGCATCCGTTTCCAGTCTGTAGCGATGCGCCCGGTCCCCGTGCTTCCAGAGGCCCCAGGCCGTGGAAATGTACGTGCCCAGGCCCCGCTTGGGCGAGCGGGCGAAGTCCCAGGCCACATCCGCGTCCAGCCCGACGCCGGCCGTGCAGAAGAACGGCCGGCCGTCCAGCCGGGCCGCGTCGATGCGGGCGATGCGCCCCGCATTGAGCGCCCGGACGGCTTTCGCCGGATTCCGGCTGATGCCCAGGTGCAGGGCCAGGCCGTCCCCGCTTCCGCAGGGGATGATGCCCAGCGCCTTCCCCGTGCCCAGCAGGCCCGTGGCCACCTCGCTCACCGTCCCGTCGCCGCCCACGGCGACGACGATGTCGGCCTTGCATGACCGGGCCCAAGCCGTCGCGTCGCCGGCCTTTCCGGTTTCCAGCACCTCGTACGTGAACGAGGACCGGTCCAAATAACGGTCAATGGCGGCAAGGACTTTTCGTTTGTCCTTGCCGCCAGAGACGGGATTTACGATGAATGTAACGTGTTTCACTAGAACCGCCAACCCAGGGTCAGGAGGGCGTTGCAGAGGGCGGACTGGGCGCCGACTTCAGGCGTCACGACGCTGTTGTCGACATACGACTGGCCGCCTTCGTTGTAGTAGTACCAGTAAGGAGTGAAGTATTCGCTCGGGAGATACTGGAACCGGACCGCGAAGTCCATGAAAAAGGAACGCGGGGAGCTGTAGCCGATACCGAAGGAAACGGCGGAGCGGAGCTGGTCCTTGCGTTCGTCCTGGGTCAGGGGGACGACCCGGCCGTCATCGTCGAGCCAGTTGAGCTGGCCGCCGGTGGTCAGGTTGTAGCCCACCCGGAGCGCCATCGCAGGCGTGGGCTTGATTTCCGCGCCCAGGCGGATGGCATGGACAGGACCGGCGAAATCCTTGATATCCTGGTTCGTACCGCCGAAGTCATAATAGTAATCGTCGTCGTAGGCGGCGCGGAACCGGGTGATGCTGTAGTCCGTGTACTCATAGTCGGCACTCAGGAGGCCGAACTGGCCGATGGTATAGGCCAGACCGACGTTGGCGCGCCAGGGAGAGATGATGTTGAAGGACCATTCGTCCAGCGGGGAGTTCTGGGACATCTGCACGCCCTCGGCCAGGGAGGAGCCCTCCAGCTGATAGGTCTCGTGGATCGTCATCAGCGTAGGCGTCTGGATGGCGGCGCCGATCCGCAGGCCGGCGACGGGACGGGCGATGAAGCCCACCTTCGCATAGAGGCCGGAACCGTCGTCGTGGTAGGAGGAACGGACCCGCAGGGACCTGAAGTCATTCCCGTAGTCGATGCCCGCCAGGGCCTCTTCGGAACGGGTCTCGATATGGCGGTAGTTCAGGGAGGTGATCCCGAGGTTCGCGCCCAGGTAGAACCGCTCGTTGAAATCCAGGCCGAAGTTCATCAGGAGGTCATACTTGCTGCCCTTGCGTTCCAGGCCGTAGTTCTGTCCGATCTTGTCGGTCAGGACGATATCTCCGTTGTCCAGCAGGGACTCCGTAATGCCGACATAGGCGCCGTCGATCTGTTCGAACAGCCCGCCCTGCCAGCCGACCATCGTCTCCCAGGAAGGGATGTTGGAGCCGTAGAAGCTGCCGTTCAGGATGTCGGTGCTGTAGCCGTCGGCCTGGGAAGCCAGGGAACCGGCGAGCGTCGTGGTCGAGTTGGTGCCGGTGGCGCGCACCCGGTTCGTATAGTCGCGGGTGACATTGCCCACGATGCCGAAGGAGACGCGCTTGAGGCCGCGCTTGTTGCGGGTGTCATAGACCATCATCGCGCCGAAGTTGGGCATGCCCATCCGGCTGTTGCGATTCTTGATCCGGTCCTGGAAGCCATCCGACAGGGTTCCCTGTGCGGTCACCGTGGAGATGCTGAGCCCGGGGGTGATGGTGAACTGCGAGTAGGAGGCCACGGCGGAACCGGCCGGATTGAAGGTCAGGGAGCCGAGGTCACCGCCGACGGCGGTCATCGCGTTGCCCATGCCCACGGAACGGGCCGTGCCCAGGTAGTCGTTTTCAGCGTAGTTGAGTGCGTCGCTCCAATCCTGCGCCCCGGCCTGGAGCGCCATCGCGGAGAGGAAGACTGCTGCCAATATCCTTTTCATAGTCATGATCACGATTGAAGGTTTAACGTCCATTTATCGACGGCCGCCACCGCCACCGCGGGAGGAGCCACCGCCCGAAGAACCGCCGCCGGAGTATCCGCCGCCACCGCCGCTGCTGCGGGAAGAGGAGCCGCCGGAGTATCCGCCGCTACTGCTGCTGCGGGAGGAAGATCCGCCGGAATAGCTGCCGCCGCTGCTGCGGGAGGAAGATCCGCCGGAGTAGCTGCCGCCGGAACTGCGGTAGGAACCGCCCGAAGAGGAACCGCTGCTGCGGTAGGAGCCGCTGGAAGAGGAGCCGCTGCGGGGCGAAGTCCGGTAGTTCGCGGAGCTGCTGTTGCGGGAGACCGAGCTGCCGCTGCTGCGGGAGACGGAACTTCCGCTGCGGGAGACGGAGCCGCTGCTGCGGGCCGCCGACCCGGAATTATAGGTGCCGGACGTACCGCGAGGCGTGGCAGTCGTACCGCGGGAGGCCGCGGAGCTGCTGCGCGTAGTGGTGGTTCCGGTGGTACGGGCCACGGACGAAGCCGAACGGGCCGTGCCGGGAGCCGCGGAGCGGGAGACGCTCGTCAGGCCCGTGGAAGAACGGCGGGCCGTGCGGGCGACCGCGGAGCTGCCGGTCGTGGAGCCGCCGGCGCGGGTCAGGCCGCTGCTGCGTCCGGATGCGCCGCCCCGGGAGACGAAGCTCCGGGTGCTGCGGGAAGCGTCGCGGTGGCCGGCCTGGCGGGCATGGCTGTTCTGCTGGATCCAGCGGCCGGACCAGCCGCCTATGCCGTAGTAACCGCCATAATAGTGGCCGTAGTAGCCATGGTAGCCATACCAGCCCGGATAATAGCCGTAGCCATAGTATCCGTAGTAGGACGGGCCCCAGTACCAGGGATCGTAATACCAGGAAGAATAGTACCAGGGATCCCAGGGATCATACCAGCCCCAGGTACGATAGTAGCCGTAGTGGCGCCAGGGACGGTAATACCAGGGGTCCCAGTACCAGGGATCCCAATAGGACCAGGTGGAATAGTACCAGGGGCTGTAGTAGCCGTGCAGGTACCAGGGGCGATAAGCCCAGGAATAGTCCCAGCCGTAATTGTCGAAGACGGCGATGTCCGTTCCGTCGGTATTGAAACGGAGCTTCGCTATCTTGCCTTCAGGAACGACGACCGTGTCGCCCTGCGCGCTCAGGACGTATACTTCGGATTCGACGGACTCCTTGACCAGGGCGTCCATTTCCTCCTGGGAAACGGCGGCTACGGGAGCCTCCGAACGGGGATTCGCATAGATGCCGTCTTCGAACTGCTGCGTGCCCGCAGCGAACTGGGCGGACGTGCCGCAGGAAACCGCGGCAAGCAGACCCAGCAGGTAGGGAGCCAGATGCTTTTTCATGTCAGAACCTCCTTTTTATCCAATAAAATAAGTATCTTTGTGCCGGAATAAAACCCGGATTGCAAGGGGAAGCGCAACAAATGTGCCAATTCCTCATTACACGGGCAATGTTACTGACAATTTTTCAAAAAAGCAATCGAAAAAGAAATAGAATTATGGCAAAAGAGGTAACGAAACGGTCCGAGAACTACTCCCAGTGGTACAACGACCTCGTGGTGAAGGCCGACCTGGCCGAGCAGTCCGCCGTCCGCGGTTGCATGGTCATCAAGCCCTACGGATACGCCATCTGGGAGAAGATGCAGCATATTCTCGACGGCATGTTCAAGGAAACCGGACACAAGAACGCGTACTTCCCGCTCTTCATCCCCAAGTCCTTCTTCAGCCGCGAGGCCGAGCATGTGGCCGGATTCGCGAAGGAGTGCGCCGTGGTGACGCACCACCGCCTGATGAACGATCCCGGCGGCAAGGGTGTCGTCGTGGACCCCGAGGCGAAGCTCGAGGAAGAGCTCATCGTCCGCCCTACTTCCGAAACCATCATCTGGAACACGTATAAGAACTGGATCCATTCCTGGCGCGACCTCCCCATCCTGTGCAACCAGTGGTGCAACGTCGTCCGCTGGGAGATGCGCACCCGGCTGTTCCTCCGCACCGCGGAGTTCCTCTGGCAGGAAGGCCACACCGCCCACGCAACCGCCGCGGAGGCCGAAGCCGAGAAGCAGCGCATGGTGGACGTGTACGCCCGCTTTGCCCGTGACATCATGGCCCTGCCCGTGGTGGTAGGCCACAAGAGCCCGGGCGAACGCTTCGCCGGCGCCATCGACACGATGACCATCGAGGCGATGATGCAGGACGGCAAGGCCCTGCAGGCCGGTACGTCCCACTTCCTGGGCCAGAACTTCGCGAAGTCCTTCGACGTCCAGTTCACGAACAAGGAAGGCCAGCAGGAATATGTCTGGGCCACCTCCTGGGGCGTGTCCACCCGCCTGATGGGCGCCCTGATCATGGCCCACGGCGACGACAACGGCCTCGTCCTCCCGCCGGCCCTCGCCCCGATCCAGGTGGTGATGGTCCCGATCTACAAGAGCGACGAGGAGCGGAATCTCGTGCTGGACAAGATGTACGAGGTCAAGAAGGCCCTCGAGGCCAAGGGCCACAGCGTCGAGGTCGACGACCGCGACAACCTGCGCCCGGGCTTCAAGTTCGCCGAATGGGAGCTCAAGGGCGTGCCCGTGCGCCTGGCGATGGGCCCGCGCGACCTCCAGAACGGGACCGTCGAGGTCGCCCGCCGCGACACCCTCGAGAAGATCACCGAACCGCTGGAAGGCCTGGACGAGCGGATCATCGGCCTGCTGGACGACATCCAGAAGAGCATCTACCAGCGCGCCTTCGACTACCGCGCCGCGAACGTCCGCAAGGTGGACACCTGGGACGAGTTCAAGGAGGAGATCGAGAAGGGCGGATTCCTGCTCTGCCACTGGGACGGCACCGCGGAGACGGAAGCCCGGATCCAGGAAGAGACCAAGGCCACGATCCGCTGCATCCCCGTGGACAGCTTCGTCGTGGAAGAGGAAGGCAAGTGCGTGTACAGCGGCAAGCCTTCGCACCAGCGCGTGATTTTTGCAAGATCCTATTAATCAAAAGGTTTGCCCTATGAAGAAGGTTATCATCCTTGCCCTGGCCCTCATGGCCGGCAGCGCCGCCCTTTCCGCGCAGGATACGCAGAAGGCCGCGGCCGAAGCCGCCGCCGCCCTCACGGCGGCGACCGACAAGCCGGAGGTGGCGCCCAAGCCCACCTACTGGACTAATTCCCTGCAGAACCAGATCAACTTCGGCCAGACGGCCCTGTGGAACTGGGCCGCCGGCGGCTACAACAACTACACGCTCGCCGCCTCCATCGACGCGAACGCGAACTACAAGAAGGACAAGATGATCTGGAACAACCGGCTCCAGCTGGACTACGGTTTCCTGTATTCCGCCGACAAGCCCATCCTCCAGAAGACCAAGGACCGCATCTACTTCGAATCCAAGTGGGGCTACGAGACGACGGTGCGCCACCTCGCCTACTCCGCGAACTTCGACTTCAAGACGCAGTTCGACGACAACTTCAAGTACGGAACGCCCAAGAACGAGGAAGGCCACGACCCGTCCATCCAGGACTGGCTGGACGCCCGCACCCTGATGTCCGGCTTCCTGTCCCCGGCCTACACGAACTTCGGTCTCGGTCTCCTGTGGACCCCGAAGCCCTGGCTGAGCGTGAACTTCTCCCCGCTCACCGCGGACCTCGTGATCGTGCGGAATCCCGCCCTCCGGAACACCTACGGCATGGCGCTGCGGGAAGAAGGGCTGGACAAGAGCGTCGGCACGAATTTCAAGCCCCTGCGGTTCGGTCTCGGTGCCCAGCTGAAGGTGGACTGCAAGTGGGTCATCAACGACGTGTTCAACTACACCACGCAGCTGGTCCTCTTCTCCGACTATCTCCACAAGCCCCTGAACCTCCGGGTGAACTGGGACACCAAGATGATCTGGAAGCTCACGAAGTTCTTCTCCTTCACCCTCGCCACGAACCTCATCTACGACGAGAACGTGAAGGTCAAGCAGGTCGCTCCGGACGTGAAGGTCGCAGCCGTCCAGTTCAAGGAATTCACCGAGTTTGGCTTCATCTACACCTTCACCAACAAGAAATAAGACCATGGTCCTCGTCGCCGTCAGCGGTGGCCGGGACTCGATGGTCTTGGCAGAAAAGGTTCGCCGGGAAGGCGGACCTTTTGCCATTGCCCATTGCAACTTCCTCCTCCGGGGCGCCGACAGCGACGCCGACGAGGCGCTCGTCCGTGACTGGGCGGCCAAGTACGGCGTGCCCTGCCACGTGCAGGCGTTCGACACGGAAGCCTTCGCCGCGGCGGAAGGGATCAGCATCGAGATGGCCGCTCGGAAGCTCCGCTACCGCTGGTTCGGCCGGCTGTGCCGGGAGCACGGCTACGAGGCCGTCCTGACGGCTCACCATGCCGGTGACAATGCGGAAACGTTCTTCCTCAACCTTCTTCGTGGAACCGGCGTGAAAGGCCTCTGCGGAATGCCCGAGGAAGGGTTCCTGCCGGACCCGGATTATGCCGACATCCCTCTCCGCCGGCCGCTCCTCCACACGACCCGGGCGGAAATCGACGCCCTGGCCGGAATCTGGGGTCTCCCCTGGCGGGAGGACCGGACCAATGCGGAGAGCACCGTGAAACGCAACAAGCTCAGGAACCAGGTCTTCCCCATCCTGCGGGAAATCAATCCCTCCTTCGAGGACACCCTGGCCGCCGACATGGACCGGCTCCGGCTCGTGGAACGGATAGCGGACAACTACTATCAGGAGCACGTGGACCTGGTCTGGGACGGCCGTCGGGTGGACACGACGCTCCTGAAGACTATCCCCGGCTGGGAGTACATCCTCTATCGGATCCTGGAAGGGGAAGGGATGGAGCCGGCACTCATCGCCCAAGCGACGGACATCGTCCGGAGCGGCCTAAGTGGCCGCCGGGCGGGCTCGTTCATCAGCGCCTCCGGACGGCTGGTCCGGGAGGAGGCCGTCGGCGCGCCGGAGATCGAGGTCGCAGAAGAGCCCTGGGACCCGGGCCGCTCCCCCGTGATGCCGGAAGGCGTCCTGGCCGTCGATGCGGACAAGGTCCACGGGGACCTCGTGCCGGACCGCTGGGTGGCCGGCGACTGGATCCGCCCGCTGGGCATGCGCGGCCGGAAGAAACTCCAGGACTGGTTCAAGGACCGGCACTGGTCCCTGGTGGACAAGAAGCGGGCGGTCATCGTCCGCGACAGCGGCCTGACCGACCTGCACCACGTCGTCGCGGTCGCCGGCCAGACCATCGACGAGGCCTACAAGATTACCTCCGACACCCGCCGGATCCTCAAGATCACCGTCCATGGATAGGAAACTGCTCGCCCTGGGCCTGGCCCTGGCCGGGACCGCCGCACAGGCGCAGGAGCGCCCGAACATCGTCCTGTTCCTGGTGGACGACATGGGTGTCATGGACACCTCCGTCCCTTTCCTGACCGACGGCAAGGGCCATCCGGTGCGTTATCCGCTGAACGACTGGTACCGTACGCCCAACATGGAACGGCTTGCCGGTCAAGGCGTCCGCTTCTCGCAGTTTTACGCACAGGGCGTCAGTTCCCCTTCCCGCGCCTCGCTCCTGACGGGGCAGGATGCCGCCCGGCACCGCGTCACGAACTGGATCCGCAGCGAAGGAAACAACCGGGACGACTACGGCCCTTATGACTGGAACTGGGAAGGTCTCGGTGCGGACGACGTCACTCTCCCCCGGCTCCTGCAGCAAGCCGGTTACCGGACCATCCACGTGGGCAAGGGCCATTTCGCGCCGTTCGGGCATTCGGGTGAGAATCCGCTGGACCTCGGGTTCGACGTCAACATCGCCGGCTCGTCCATCGGCGAACCAGGCAGCTACCTGGGCGAAAACGGCTACGGCCTCCTCCGCGGCACGCGCTCCCGCGCCGTGCCCGGGCTGGAGAAATACCACGGCACCGACACTTTCCTCACGGAAGCATTGACCTTGGAAGCCCTCGCACAGGTCGATTCGGCCGTGACCGCGAAAGAGCCTTTCTTCTTGTACCTTTCCCACTACGCCGTACATAATCCCTTCGAGATTGACAAGCGCTTTATCGCTCATTATCAAGATACTACGTACAGCCAGGCCGCCCGCGGATACGCCACGCTTATCGAGGGCATGGACAAGTCCCTGGGGGACGTGATGGACCATCTGGAGAAGCTCGGCATCGCGGAGAACACCCTGATCGTCTTCCTCGGCGACAACGGGTCCGACGCGCCGCTCGGCGGCAGCCACGACATCGGCTCCTCGGCCCCGCTCCGGGGCAAGAAGGGCTCCGAGTTCGAGGGCGGGACGCGCGTCCCGTGCATCATCGCCTGGGCCCGGCCGGACAGCCGGAATGCCTGGCAGCGAAAACACCCCGTCCTTCAGGGCGCCATCTCCCGGGAAGTCGGGACCATCATGGACATCTTCCCCACCTTGACCTTGCTGGCAGGTGCCCAGGTTCCCCTGCCTCCCGCCCATACGGAGGACGGATACCTCCTTTGGGGCATCCTGGGAGGAGGCGAAGACCCTTGGCACGAAGACACCTTCCTCGACCATTTCCCCCACCAGCACCGCGGCAGCTATTTCACCACCTGGCGCCACGGCCCGTGGAAACTGATCTACTACTATAACCCGGATCACCCGGGCTATCCGCAGTGCACGCTGTTCAATCTGGAAGAAGATCCGTCGGAGAGCCAGGACGTCCTCCGGAAGCACCCCCGCATCGCCCGCCGTCTCCTCCGCGAGATGATCGACCGCCTCCGGCGCGACAACGCCACCTACCCCGTCGATTTCGAAGGCAAGCCCGTCCTCCCCCGCAAGGACGCGATCCGGTAAGGGGCGGCCTTACAGCCGGGTCGGGCGTACGGACCTTTCTTCCGCCTCCGCTTCCCCCTCCCTTCTCCCTGACGCGCGACCCCTTGCCGCCAAACGCTTTTTAATTGACTGATTATCAACAACTTACATTCTTGCTAACGGCAAGGGATCCGTCAAAAGAAACCCCTTGCCGTTGACGATTCCCAGTGGACCTGATAATCAGGTAGTTACGGTCCGAGTGACGGCAAGGGGGCGGATCGAGAGCCGGTCTTACGTATTTACATGGGCAAAGATGCGAGCCAAGAATTCGCCACACCGGTCAGGATTTCGCCACATTTTTATGTTTCTTATCCTGATTGCATTATTCTTGTTTTCGCGGGAAGGGGAATCCGGTATCTTTAGGGAAAAAACATGCGTCCGAAAGAATTCAAAGATCCGTTCCATGGAAAATGCGGCGTCTTTCACCTGGCTTCCGACCATTTGGAATCCCTCCGCCTGTTCTCCGACCTTGACAGCTACAATTACGGGGTCAACACACTGGCCCTGGCGGCGGCCCGATTCAATGTCTCCATTCTCTGTTATGAGTTGATGGACTCACACTTGCACTCCCTCCTGAAAGGGACTTGGCAGGATTGCTGGTCTTTCTTCCGGTGGGTGCTTCACCGGTTGGCCATCATGCTGGCGGACAAGCATGGCGTATCCAACGTCCTCCCCCGCGATGGATTCGACGTGCATGCCGTATTGGACGCCAAACAATTCAGGAAAGAAGTGGCCTATATCCTCCGGAACTGTTACAAGGCCAGGATGTGTTCCCCGTTCTCCTATCCGTGGTGTTCCATCGATGTCTATTTCAACCCGTTCCGCGATGTAATCCCGGGAACGCCCGTTTCCAGCCTGGGCGTGATGGAAGTCCGAAAACTATTCCGAACCCGGGAGGCCGTTCCCGGCGATTATCTGGTCCATGAAGGACGCGTCCTGAACCGATGTTTCGTGGACTATGCCTATACGGAGAGCCGGATCGGGAGCAGTCTGGACTTCTTTGACACCCTCCGTCTCTGGGACCTGGAATCGTCCGTCGCCATCTCTCATGGAGCCGCGGAGAAGGTCACATTCACCGATGCTGAGTTGTCCATGCGCCTCACTACCATGTGCCGCAACGAGTACCATGCCGACTCTCCCCAACTCCTCGACCGGAAATCCCTCCTCTCCCTGGCCCGTGCCGCCGCGCACCGTTTCGGATCCGGCAAAACCCAGCTGGCCCGCCTGCTGAATGTTTCTCCGGACATGCTGGAGAAAGCGTTGTAAGAATTCCCGGTTCAAACCCCTTGCCGTCCTACGCCTACTAAGCGACTGATTAATAACAGATTATATTACGCCAAACGGCAAGGGGTCTCCTTTAACGGATCCCTTGCCATCAATGGTTCCCGCCAGCATTGATTATCAAGCAGTTACAGCCCGAGTGACGGCAAGGGGGGCTGTGGCGCCTAAAAAAAGACAGGGCCCGCAAACAGAAAAGCGGTCTACAGCTTCTTCAGCCAGAGGATGGAATCCGGGCCTTCGTTGAAGAGGAGGTCCAGGACGGAGAGGTTCGGCGTGAAGCCGAAGCGGTCGGCAAACACCTGGAAATAAGGGCGTTCCAGGCCCAGGGAAGGCAGGACCGTATCGGCCCGCTTAGGATGGATGTCGGCGCGGAAATCATCCGGACCGGCCACCGCAGGGGAAACGAAATAAGCGGTGGACTCCAGGCGGCAGGCGACGCCCGTCTTCTCGAGCAGGAACTTCGCCAGCGACAGGTTCCAGTCCCAGAGGAGGGCCGGCTTCTCGTCCATCAGCGCAAATAAGTCATCCCGGTAATACTCGTAATAGGCCGACGTATAATACGCCGCGTCCAGCGACCGCTGCGTCCGGAGGAGCCACGGTGTGGAATAGTCCACCCGGACTTCCGTGATGCGCATGGAGTCCGCATGGACCACGGGAACCTGAAGCATCTGCACGCCGTCGCCGGCGAGGATGTAGCAACGGTTGCGGTACGATTGCTTCTGGTAGTTCTCGCAAGCTTCCAGGAACACCGTGGAAGGAGAAACCCTGTCCGGGGACAGGGTCATATCACGCGCGAGGAGGGCGAACCAGGCCACCGGCGGGAAATATGCGGTGGACAGGAGCACTTACTTGCGAGGGGCGCGGGGGCGGGAGATGATGCCCCGCTTGGAGGCGCGGATGAAGGAGAGGATGGTGTCCCGCTCTTCCGTCTGCGGGAAGTTGGCCTCGATGTGCGCCACGGCGTCGCTGACGTTCATGCCCTGGAAGTACAGGGCGTCGTAAATGTCCTTGATCTGGTTGATCTGCTCCTCGGAGAAGCCGCGGCGGGACAGGCCCACGCGGTTCACGCCCTCGAAGCATACCGGTTCGCGGCCGGCCAGCACGTACGGGGGAATGTCCTTGACGATCTTGAAACCCGCGCCCACCATGGCGTGCGTGCCGATATGGGAGAACTGGTGCGCCAGGGTGCCGCCGCCCAGGATGGCCCAGTCCGCGACTTCCGTCTCGCCGGCCAGGGCGACGTGGCTCACGAGGATGCAGTGGTTGCCGATCTCGCAGTCGTGGGCGATGTGGACATAGGACATGATGAGCGTGTCATTGCCGACCTTGGTCAGGAACTTGCCGCTAGCCTTCGTGCCGCGGTTGATGGTGGCGCACTCGCGGATGGTCACCCGGTCGCCGATTTCCACCCAGGTCACCTCGCCTTCGTACTTGAGGTCCTGCGGGACGGCGCCCACGACCGCGCCCGGGAAGACGGTGCAGTCGCAGCCCATTTTCACGTAGGAGAAGATGACGGCATGCGGGAGAAGCTTGCAGCCGTCGCCGATTTCGACGTTGTCGTCGACAAAGACATAGGGGCCGATTTCGATGTTGTCGCCAAGCTTGGCGTTGGGGCTGACAGTGGCGAGCGGATGGATCTTATTCATGGACAGTCTTTATTTCAAGATGGCGCGAAGGGCTTTCGCGGCCTGGGTATTGAGATAGTGGCCGGGCTTGAACGCCGTGATGCGGGCGTTCAGCCGGCCGCCGGCGAGGCGGAAGTCGCCCAGGAGGTCCAGCAGCTTGTGCCGGCCGCACTCGTCTGGAAAATGAAGTTGCAGGTTGTTCAGGTAGCCCTGGTCGGTGACCGTCAGGTCAGGCATGTCGAGCAGGGTGGCGATGGAGGACAGCTGTTCCGCGCTCACGGGATGCTCCACGATGACGATGGCGTTGTCCACGTCCCCGCCCTTGATGAGGTTGTTCTTGAACAGGTACTCGATTTCGTGGAAGAAGCAGAACGTGCGGCAGACGCCGATCTCATGGGCATAGTCCACGGCCTCGTCCCAATGGGCGGACTGGACGCCGAGGATGCGGGAGCCGAAGTCCACGGTGATGTCCGCGGAAGGGGCATCGGCCGGTTCGATCCGGATCCAGGAGCCGGTCTTGTCGTCCCGGATTTCCAGCGTCTGGGGAATGTCGATATACACGCGGGGCTCTCCCTGGTCCACGAGGCCGTCGGCCAGAAACGCTTTCACATAGGGGCCTGCACTGCCGTCCAGGATGGGGACCTCGCGGTTGTCCAGCTCGATGAGGGCATTGTCCACACCGAGGCCGGAAAGGGCCGACATGATGTGTTCGATGGTGACCGCCTCGGCTCCGTCGCAGGAGATGGTGGTGCTGCGGGCGGTGTTGGAGACATTTTCGGCGAGAGCCTCGATGACCGGGCCGCCGGGAAGGTCCGTGCGGCGGAATTTGATGCCATGGCCGATAGGGGCCGGCGCAACGGTCATGTGGGAATAAGTCCCTGTGTGAAGGCCTTTTCCCTCGAACCGGTAGGTTTCCTTGAGCGTATGCTGGTTGCGGTCCATGGTGCAAAGATAGGGAAAAACTGCGGACCGCCCAAATCTACTCCTGTCCGCTCTGGCGGAATTTGGCGTAGGCCTTCATGTACACGTGCGGGTCGATGCACGGGGAACCCAGGAGTGTCTGCCCCTCTTTCCGGATGTTGCCGATGACGCCGGCCTGGGCCAGGAGCGTCGTATGGTCCGCGATCTTGACGTGCCCGGCGATGCCCACCTGCCCGGCGATGATGCAGTACTTGCCGATGACGGTGGATCCGGCGATGCCCACCTGGGCCGCCATCACCGTATGGTCGCCGATCACCACGTTGTGGGCGATCTGGCACAGGTTGTCGATCCGGACGCCGTTGCCGATGATGGTGGATTCCATCTGGGCGCGGTCCACGGTCGTGTTGGAGCCGATTTCCACGTCGTTGCCGATGATGACGTTCCCAAGGTGCTCGATCTTCTCCCAGCTGCCGTCGGGCTGCGGCGCGTTGCCGAAGCCGTCGTCGCCGATGACGCAGCCGGCGTGCAGGATCACCCGGTCGCCGATGACCATGCCCGGGAAGATCTTCACGCCCGGATAAATGATGCAGTCCTTGCCGATCTTGCAGTCGTCGCCGATGGTCACGTTCTCGTGGATGACCGTGTTGTCCCCGATTACCGTACGGCGGCCTACACTGGAGAAGGCGCCCAGCCAGACCCGCTTCCCGAACTTCGTGGAGCAGTGCCAGGTAGCCCGGAGGCTGCGGTGGCGCTTCGCTTTCTTGGACTTGTCTTTGACATACTTCAGCAGTTCCGTGACCGCCGAATAGGCATTGTCCACCCGCACGAGCGTGGCCTTCACCGGCTCCTTGGGCTCGAAGGTCTTGTCCACCAGGATGATGGACGCCTCGCTGGTGTAGACGTACTGCTCGTATTTGGGATTGGCGAAGAAGCTCAGGGTGCCGGGCTTTCCGTGCTCGATCTTGGCGAACTTCGTGATGACGGCGTTCTCATCCCCGTCCACGGTCCCCTTGAGCACCTGCGCCAGCTGTTTTGCGGTGAATTCCATAGTGACAGATTAAATCGTCTGCAAAGATAACACTTTTCCGCACCACGGCCAAAAGTCGCCCGTATCAGCGGAGCCCCCACACCCCCCCTTGCCGTCACTCGGGCTGTAACTGCTTGATAATCAATGCTGGCGGGAACCATCGATGGCAAGGGGTCCGTTAAAGGAGACTCCTTGCCGTTGACGGAAATGTAAGCTGTTACTAATCAGCAACTTAAAATCGTTGGACGGCAAGGGGTAACCGGACCAATTACCGGATATACCTGTCGCGATCCTCCGGGGTAATCTTGCGGATGGCGCGACAGGGATTTCCTGCGGCCAGGACGCCTTCCGGGATGTCGTTGATGACGACGGACCCGGCGCCGATGACGGAGCCCGAGCCGATGGTCACGCCCGGCATGACGCACACCATGCCGCCGATCCAGACGTCATCGCCGATGGTGATGGGCAGCGAGTACTCGAGCTTGCGTCGGCGCAGGTCCTTGTCCAGCGGATGTCCCGCCGTATAGAAGCCGCACTGCGGAGCCACGAACACATTGTTCCCGAACGTGACCTTAGCTTCGTCCAGGATGACGCAGTAAGCATTGATGAAGACGTCGTCCCCCACCTCGATGTTCGAACCGTAATCGCAAAAGAAGGGCTGATTGACGATGAAATTCTGGCCGGCCTTGCCGATGAGCTTGTGCAGAAGCGCGGTTCTCCCTTCCAGATCCGTGACTTTCAAGGCATTGTAAGCCTGGCACAGCTGCTGGGTCCGGAGCAGCTCATCTAAGAGCTCCCCGTTCGAGGCGTCATACAGACGCCCGGACATCATTTTGTCGCGGATGCTCATAGGTACTCGTCGATGGCTGCCGCAACGGACAGGATGGTCTGATAAAAGAGGATGTTGGAGTTCTTCAGGGGCATCCAGTGCTCCTCGCTCATCTTGCCCCGCAGGTACCGGTCCGTGTAGATGGTGCCGTACGTACCGATGTACACTTCCACCTGGTCCTGGTCATTCAGTTTCATGGCCCGGATCGGATAGGTCTCGGAGTACCCTTTCTTGCTGTCGAAGACGAGGGCGTTCATATCCTTTTTCTCCTGGTCGTTGTTGGAACAGTTCAGGAATCCCCCCGCCTTCCGGATGCTCTCTCGGATAGCGTCGTGGATGGCCTCCCCCGCCTTCAGGTAGGTATCGGCCAATTGGATCAATTCTTCTCTCATGCTTTCAAGATATCTTGGGCGACGATGGTTTCCGTGGCGCAGCGGCCGCTCTTGACGAGGCGGACCATCGCAGCGGCGACCTCCTCCGTGGGCATCGGCTTATAAGCGCGCATCAGGCCGATGGCATTGAAGGCCTTGAGCGCCACGACACCCGCCTTCTCGCCGAACCGGTCGCTCCCCTTCCGGACGAGCGACGGCGGCTGCAGGATGAAGCAGGCCGGGAACCCGAGCTTCTTCACCGCCTCCTCCAGCTCGCCTTTCATGCGGGTGTAGAAGATCTTGGACTTCGGGTCCGCGCCGATGGAGGAGACGAGGGCGTAGGTCCCGACCCCGTTCTCCCGCGCGGCCTGCGCCGCCTCGTACTGGTAGGTATAATCGACCTTCCACTGCGCCTCCTGGCTCCCCGCCGCCTTGATGGTTGTGCCCAGGCAGGAGAACAGGACGTCGCCCTGGAGAAGCTGTCGCCACTGCTCCGGATGGTCGAAATCGATGATGTGGACCGTTAATTTCGGGTTTTCAACGGCCAGCGGCCGACGGACGAACACGGTGACACGCTCGAAGGCATCGTCCTTCAAGAGCTGCTCGACGAGGTCCCTCCCGACCGCGCCGGTCGCGCCGAAGACAAGGGCTTTCTTACAAGTGATGTGCGGCATGGTTGTCGATGGTTGTGTTCTTTCAAAGGTAAGCATTACGGGAGAATTATCAAAACGGGGGCGGGGCGATTTCGTAAGAGACAACCTGGGTCTTTTTACTTTGGAATATCCAGCTATCGTTTTGGTATTTCAACAAAACATCCTATCTTTGCAAAAAAGTAAGTAATTCATATTTTTCTTAAATTTCAGAAATATGGCAACAATTGCAGCAATGTCGTCGAGGGGTCAAATCGTCCTTCCTATTGCGATCCGTAGGAAACTCAATCTTGTGGAAGGTTCCCAATTCCTGGTCGTCACAGATAATGAGAATATTCTCCTCAAACCTGTCCGGGAACCCTCTCTTGATGAATTCTACTCACTGATTGAGCAAGCACAGAAGACAGCCGCACAGCTTGGACTGACAGAAGAGGAGATCAATGCAGAGATCAAGGCGATGAGAGCGGAGAAGCGGAAATGAGAATCGTAATAGACACCAATGTCATTGCCTCCGCTGTCTTCTTTGGAGGCAGACCTTACCAGCTTCTTCGTTATATCATGGAGAATTACGTGGAGGTTGTGGCGAGCAAAGAGATTGTGGATGAGTATGAAGAGATAATCCTCCGCCTTCAGCAGAAGTATCCCGCTATCACCACAAAGATTCCCTTCCACGATATTCTGGCCAAATTGGAAATCATCCGTGTCAGTTCCGATATTCATGTCAGCCGAGATCCTGACGACGACAAGTTTATCTCTTGCGCGGTGGATGGTAAATGCCTTTATATCGTAAGCGGAGACAGCGATTTGCTCTCCATCGGGAAATATGAAGGTATTGAGATACTCACCGTGTCCGATTTCCTGGATCGTTTGAAGGTATAATTCGGCTGATGATTGTATTCCCTCCCATGACAAAATACATTGCAGACGAGGACCACTTCAAGGAGGTTTTAGCCCTGGTCCCAAAAGTGAAACGTTCAATCTGGATCGGCACGGCAGATATCAAGGACCTGTATGTAGAAGATCGACCTTTTCTGGGTATCCTCGCCGACCTCATCAAGAAAGGGAAAGAGGTCCGGCTGATTCATGCGAAGGAACCTGGACCCAATTTCCGGGAGGACTTCGATCAGTATCCAGTTCTCTTTACCGGTTTGGAACGGGCCCTATGCCCACGTGTTCACTTCAAGATCATTGTCTTCGACTCCAAGGTTGCCTATATCGGATCGGCAAACCTTACTGGAGCCGGAATAGGAATGAAAAGTACACGGACCCGTAACTTTGAAGCCGGAATCCTGACTGATGAACCTGCTCTCGTAGAAGCCGCCATGAACCAATTCGATGCTGTCTGGGCCGGTTTCAAATGCAAAGACTGTGGGCGGAAGAAGTACTGCGGGGATCCTATTCTTTCCAGGTAGAATTCTCCTCGGGTTCCAGTAGCCGGGGATGGATGAACATATTGTAGGAAAGCATCGCACAGTCGTTGAAACTGCTGTTTCCCGCTATTGACCCCATCCGGTGGATGATTTCGCAGAAGAGCAGGTTCTCGAGGAGCACTTCCGCATTCTTGTCTTCGGACTCCAGGCAGTGCCGGACCATCGTGTCCAGGCAGATCGTTCTCACCTTGTCATAGTAGTTGTTGACAATGACACTGAAAGACGAGGGGCTGAGGTTCATCTGGGCGTTTGCCCGCCAGGAGATCCAGGCTTCCAGCAGGTATTTCGTGTAGATGCGGGATTCAATAATCTCACCCAGCAGGGGCACGCCATCCCATGTACTGAACTTCACGTATTCGAGGGCGAGGATGGTCCGGCGGTCGATGTCTCTTTCCGCCTCGATGGCCCGTTTCAGGTTCTCCAACTGTTCATCGGAGGGCTTCGGTCCCTCGTATTCGTACATGTTCATCCTGACCAGCGTATCGATCTCCGGCACGACATTCCTCTTGTCGTACCAGTCCCAGAACCGCTCCTCGAAGCGGTCGGTCTCCTCTTTGCTGACCAGTTCCGGAAGTCCCGACAGGGCTACTGTGTACCTGTTGACTGCGACACTGAAAGGTGAGCCGGCGCTGTCGTTCCCGTCGAAACGATCGTACGCCTGCAAGAGCCTCTTCGCCCGAGCCTGTGCCCCGGCATCCGGAAGGGCCGCCCGGATGACCGATTCGGAGACCTTCGGCCTGGCGTAACGGATCCACTCCAGCGTATCCTTCCTGGTGGTGGTCTCATCAGCTATCCCCGTGGACGCCCGCTGGAACCACTCGTAGGAGTGAATCACCCGGTTGAAAAGGGCCACGTAGTTGTAACGGAGCTGGACGGTCCGGACCAGCCGCTCGTCTTTGATGTCGGCTGCGGGGAAATAGAAGGCCTCCGCCTCCGGCGTGGTCTCCTCAAAGAAACTGTCCGTCTCATCCGGGAATGCAGATTCCATCCCCTCCTGACTGGTCAGGACGGCGTCGCAAAGCCGGTACGGCTCCAGGCCGGCATTGGCATCACTGAAGAACGAAAGAGGAGCATCGGCCTCAGTCGGGGCCGCTTTCTTGTTCCTGCTCTCGCCGCAGGAGCAGAGGAGAAGCGCCGTCAGGGCGCAGAGGAGTGCATAAACCTGTCTAGTCATATGAATCGTGTTGTTCTATAATTGCTACAAAGGTGGCGTGTTTTGACGAAGCGTATTTTCGCAGAGGACTTGTGGACAAGAGGTCTGTTTTTCTTCGGTGTTAGTATTCAACAATGCCCGCTCGATGATTCGGGGATAGTCGCATAGCACTTCATAGGGATCTTTCCCCTCGCAGGCTTGGTTGAATCCATCTTTGAGGGACCTGGCAATCAAGATATAGCTTTCACCAACGATCCCCTTATACCACAGCCAGCCCTCAGGGAACGTCGGACAGGGTATCTCATGGTTATGGAAATGATTCCAGCCTGTCATGATTTGATGATATCCGTTCTTCCAAGCCAGGAACGCCAGAATCGGAATGTATTGGTCCAGGATCTCATCAGGACCGGGGTAGTAATACAAGGTGGCATCAGAACCCATCAAGTAGACGGGCCTGTTTTTCTCAAGGTAGGCTGCTTTGATTTCAACGTCTCCCGCATGCAGGAGATCATTGGCGGCCACGATCAGTCTTAAGCCGTACTCGTCGGTTTCAAAGAGTTCCCAGTCATACACCTGGTATTTCTCCCGATCTCTGATTGTCAGTCCCATCATCCTATGCTATTTCATCATGAACGGATACCGGTCGGACCCCTTCAGCGCCAGGCACGTCCCCCTGGCCACGGCCTTGAGCGGGTCCTCGGCCACGTGGAAGGGGATGTTCACCTTCGCGGCGAAGCGCTTGGCGATGCCGCGGAGGAGAGAGCCTCCGCCGGCGAGCCAGACGCCATTCTTGACGATGTTCGAGTAGAGCTCCGGCGGGGTCTTCTGGAGGACCTTGAGGATTTCGTTCTCGATTTTCGCGATGGTCTTGTCGATGCACATCGAAATCTCCCGATAGTCGATGGCCGCTTCCAGCGGGAGCCCTGTCACCATGTTCCGGCCGGTCACGACGATCGGCTCGGGCACCTCGGCCTCGTCCAGCTCGGGGAGTACGGATCCCACCGCGAACTTGATCTGGTCGGCCGTCGTCCGTCCGATATGGATGTTGTGCTGCTGCGCCATATGGTCGATGATGTCCGTGGTGATCTCGTTGCCGGCGATGTGGATGCTAGCGGACTCGACGATTCCTCCGAGGGAGATAACGGCGATCTCAGTCGTTCCGCCCCCGATGTCCACGATCATGTTCCCGTTCGGCGCGGTCACGTCGAGGCCGATGCCGAGGGCGGAGGCCATCGGCTCGTAGATCATCTCCACATCGTGCGCGCCGGCGTGCGAGGCGGAGTCCCTGATGGACCGCATGTCCACGGGCGTGCTGCCGCCGGGGATGCCGATGACCACGCGGAGGGCCGGGGCGAGGATGGACTTCCGCCGCCCGGTCGCTTTCCGGATGAAACCGGTAAGCATCATCTCCGCCGCGTCGTAGTCGGCGATGACTCCGTTCATCAGCGGCCGGATGGTCGTGATGCCCGGAGGGGTGTGCTCCTCCATAAGCTGCGCCGGCGTACCGAGGGCCATGAGCTTGCCCGTCTTGGTGTCCATCGCTATGATGCTGGGCTCGTCAAGGACGACCGTTTCATCCTTGAATATCACCGTGTTGGCCGTGCCCAGGTCGATAGCCAACTCCTGTCTTAAAAAAGCCATAATTATTATCGTTTATCTGTCTGCTGTTTCCCTTTATAGGCGTTCAGAACCCTTCTCACGGCTTCCTGGAAGCCTATCCGCCGCTGTTTGATCCACGCCTTATGTCGGCGCCGGATGTCCTTTTCTGCATCCCTGAAGAGACGGGGATACTGGTCGATTGCCCAGGGAGCAGGGTCGATGTACATTTTTATCCCTCCCAGACGGTTCCACTCATGGATCCATTTGATCTCCATCCACATTCTCTCGAAACGGTTCGGTACATGGGGAAGTTTCATCGTTCCAGCCTCCTTTCCTCAAGACGGCTCAGTTCAATGCCATAAAAGTCCATGGGTTCAACCATCCGGATCCTGTCCTTGTCGAACAGCATTTCCACCATCCCGTCACGGCCGTTCCGGTTCTGGACAATCCGCAGTTGTATGGGGTCGAGCCTGTCTTCCGTTGACTCGACCTGGGAAAACAGGGAAGGTCGGTTCATAAGGATAATCTTGTCGGCGCACTCATCCGCGTCAGGACAGTAAGCATCCAGGTCCGTGAGAATCGGACCGGAATAATGCCAACGCAGGGGGCGCCTCAAGTAGGAAAGGACGATGAGGGCTATCCCAAGGTCGGTCGCGGCGTTTCTCAGGCGGTGAAGTATTTCTTTCCGCTCCCGGGTACGGTCATCCGGCAAATAGCTATCCTCGTCCGGCGACATCGGTTGAAGGGAGTCCACGATGGCAAGTTTCACTCCCTTTTGTGCGGACAGGTCTCTAATGCTCCGTTCGAACTGATCCACTGTCAAGCCCGGGGTGTCATCAAGGAACAGGGGGGCGTTCGACAGTTTGCCGATGGAACTCTCAATACGCGGCCAGTCTTCGGAACGGAGCCGGTCCTCCCCGTGAAGTTTCCCGATTGGAATGTCGGCCTCTGAAACGATCAGCCTGTCCGTAAGCATGACCGTTGACAGTTCCAGGGAATAGTAAACCGTAGGAATACCGAATTCCACCGCGGCGTTTCGGGCCATGCCCAGTGCCAGCGCGGTCATTCCCACGCACGGACGTCCGCCGATGATGATCAGTTCTCCCGGGTTCCAGCCCCGGGTCAGTCTATCCAGGGAAGGGAATCCGGAAGGGATGCCGCCAAGGGTTCTCTGGCCGCATTCCGCCAGTTCCAGAGAACGGTTGACCGCATCTCCGATATGGACAAGTGCATTCATATTGTCAGTTTTGTTTGATATCATAAGTTTATGCTTCATTGTTCTTCAATAGTTCTGTTGATCCAGACAGATGTATCTCCCGGGCTTCGACCTTCGGAAAATCCATCATCTCCATCATCCTTTCATAAAACAGCGGTACTTCGGCGGAATCATCCACTCGCCAGAAGGCCGGCGACGGATGATACCCCTCGACACGGTATTGGATGGCGTCCATTGCCGACTCCACCAAGTGCGAGAGAGGGGTCCATAAAGCCCAGACAATCATGCATACCGCCCATAGGCCGTAGAACACTTTGCGAAGATTGTCCTGCCAGCGGCTATCCTTGGTCTCCCGTGAAGAGTGCTGGTAGGTGTAGGTAGTCCGTCTGTCAGCGCTCCACGACCTTCCCCTGTCGAAGCTGCTGTCCCTGCATGAGGACGTTCCCGAAGAGCGACGGGCTCCGGATGCAGAGCTCGAGCCCGCCGAGCCCGAATGGGGACCGAAACCGGAAGAGGTCCCGGCCGAAGACCTTGACGATCTGTTTTCCGGCCGCACGGAAGAAGGCGAAGGCCTGTCGGGGGAAGAGAACGTCAAGGAATGGAAATAGTCGTACTGTTTCCTGGCATCATAGTCCGATAGCAGGGCGTACGCCTCACCGATCTCTTTGAAGCGGGCCTCGGCATAGGCCACCTGGTCCGGCGACTCTCCGGAATGCCGGTCCGGATGCCAGACGAGAGCGAGCCCGATGTATGCACGCCGGATATCATGCGCCGTCGCCGAGGGTGGCACGCCAAGGACGGCGTAATAGTCCTTCCTGAAATCAATCATGATTCCGCTTTTATATCCCAGTACTCGATCGTCCTTCTTACCTCCCGCAAGATCCGACCATCCTCCATGCGTTCGGTCTTGCGCATCCAGTCACCCTCCCGGTTGAAGTCATATTCGAAGGACTTGGATAGATTGACCGAGGACGGCGTCCCGTTCAGATTGCCCTCTATCCGGTGCACTTCTTCCGTCGGAAGTCCGTCCGGACGGTACCGGACGACATACGTATCCCGGAAGAAGTCGCCACCGCAATAGAATATCTCCCGGCAGAACTCCGCAATCTTATGCCCCTGACTATCCCGCCGGATCCGCTTGTAGAGGATGGTATCATCCGAATACAACCGGGACGAAACCTCGCGGCAGCTGGCGTCATAGGTGACAATTCCGCTTCCTTCTGCCTCGGAATCAGTTGAACGGAACCTGAGTCGTTCTTCCCGGGCATCCTCGTTCCAGTAGTGCGCTATGCTATCGCACTCGGTCACATCCTTCTGCCAACCCCTCCAGCGCAGCTCCATCGTAAGCCGGCCGAAGCTATCATAACAATAGGAACGACTCTCTTCTATCCCGTCCGGTCCGAATACGTACTCCTCGAACAAGCTGCCATCGGCACCATACTCATGCTTCCTTCCGTACTGGTCCATCAGGATCAGGAGCTTCCCGTCAGGACTGTATTCTCGGATTTCCTCGCCCTCCCAGGCAGGAATATCGGACCCCGACTTGAAGTTGTTCTCGTAAATCCGTTCGATTGTTCTTTTGATTATCATCTTTCGTTCAGATGGTCTTCGATGTATCGATTCATGATGGCGAGGGATTCCGCATTATTACCCACCTGGTACCGGGCGGTAAAGCAGCTGAGCCATCCCTTGTCCTGCAGGTAACGGAACAGTCCTTCCTGGACCGGGATGCGGATGGAGCCGAGCGTGAATACCGTATTGGATTTCCGGGGATACTGCATCGAGGAATACACACTGCACGTGTACATGTAGCTTTCCTGCCATTCCTTCACGACCCGGCAGGGGTTCACCGCGATGGCGGCCTTGTGTTCCGGACTGGCCAGGGAATAGGCGTCGGCGCCGTTCCAGGCAACCCTTACGGACGATCCGACGGGACGTTTTTTCAAGGAAGCCACCGCAGATTCAATCCGGGGGGAGTTCAGGTGCATGTCGATGAACACCGTGTCCTTCTGGGGGAAATGCAGCATGAAGCACTCCCTGGCCGCCTGGGGCGACATGGGCCAGCCCTGGGACCAGAGGGCGATATGCATCGTGTAGATGCTGCACTTCTCGTACAGGTTCAGTTCCGCCCCGCGCTCCAGCTTCGCCATTGACTTGATCTGACCGCGAAACACATAGTAGCAGCCGTTGCCGAACACGATTGCCAGCAGCGAAATGACCGTGATGATGATTCGTTTTTTCATTCCTTCGTTCTTGAATAACGGCCGGCCCGCCCTCCGCCTTTCACGCCTCACGGGAGGCGGGCCTGGGTGCCGTATGATCATTATGACTGGACGTCCTTTTTGTTGAAAAATTGATACTCCTCTTTCCTAAGCCACTCGCTGATCTTGTCGTAAGGGATTCCCTTTTCCGCCTCGCCATCATCCTCTTCACTGACACATATCTTGCAGGCGAGAGCGAACGATTCGACGGCATCATCGAGTTCGCGGACGTACTGGAAAAACGCTTCCCGGAACGACAGGTAGCGGTCCTCCCTGAGGCAGAGTCGGAAGATCAGGTTCCCATCCTCCTGGATTGCGACCTTGACAAGGTGGTACTTGTCGTTCACGGCATTCATCGCCGAGAAGAGGATGTTCGGCGAGAAGTATTTCGGGAGATAGTGCGTGGGATCCACTTCCCGTTCGAAGAACAGTTCGGGAAGTCGGGCGCATTGCAGGTAGTACCAGTCACGCCCCTGGCGGAAACGGAACTGCGCCGTTCCCGTCACCTTGTACTCCACCTCGAGGTATCGTAAGGCGAGCTGGACCGTGGAAAGAGACAGATGCCAATAATCGAGACTCATGACAAGATCTTGTTTTCGGTTTGCGCAGACGGGATGACGGGACGGGCCGCAAGAGCTGCCTCCCGCTTCTCGTCAACCATGCGGTGGTATTCCTCGTTCATCTTTCCCTGTCCATCCTCTATGATGCGCAGGTAAGACGCCAAGTTCGCCCGGAAGCTATCGTAGTTCCTGTCCTGGGCAGCGATGAAGAAGTTCAGGGACTTTTCATCGTCGGAGATCGTCGCCTTCACCATGATGAGGGCGTCGGACATCCTGTGCGCAGCGACCTTGAGAGTATCCATCTCCCAGTCCTTGGGGTCGAGGCTGTATCCCTTTAGGATGAAGACGAGGGGGAGGCGCTCGGCATCGATATAGAAGGATTCACCCTGAACCTTGAACCTTACGCCGGTCTCTTCCATCTCAGGGAAAAAACCCTCCATCCGGACGGCGTCGGCAATCTTCTCGACAGTGAGCGGCTGCGGACCCTCTTCGGAACGCTCTTCGGTCTTTACGGGTTCGTGCTTTAGGAGTTCCATATTGGCCGACTGCTGCCACTTCAAATCCTCTGAGAGTTTGCGGATTTCCCTTCGGCGATCCCATAGGAGGACGCCGAGGACAACCGCCGCGACGATGCTGATGACTGCTGTTATTTCCATATTCTTAGTGCTTGATCAGGAGTTTGTTGTTGATATTATCGATGGTAATGGTTCCGAAGCGCTCCATGGCGCTCTGGCCGAGGAGCAGCGGGGCCTTCTGGCTCTTCACCACGGAGGCATCGACGTTATGGAGGATGACGTCGCCGACCTTGACCTCGCGGAGGGTGATGACCGTTCCCTCGCTGATGTCCCCGTTTGCAACCTGGTAGTACCGCTTCCCCTTGACGTCCTTCTCCAAAAGATAGCCGTTCTTCAGCATGAAGTTCGCTTCCACCGAGGAGATGGTCACATCGGACGCGCCCGTGTCGAAGATCATCTGGAGCGGGAGTCCGTTGATGTCGCAGGGGATCTCGAAGGTTCCGCCGGGTTTCCGGACCATCGCCACTTCCGTGACGATTTCTTCCGCCTTTGGCGCAACGATGTCGTTATCCTTCAGGAACGCCTCATGCTTCGCCTTGAACTCGGCGACCAGCGCCTTGAATGCCGGGAGGTCGCGGACCGGATCCATGTCATCGTCCAGTTCGATGTGGGTGAAGCTGCGGTAGCCCTTCTCAAACGCAGTCCTCAAGGACGCGACGGACTTGTCCGGACGCCCCATCCGCGCATAGAGGCAGGCCTGGTCGTAGTAGTTGCCGGCAAGCTCCGGATGGGACTGGATGATCCGGTCCATCCATTTTTCAGCCTCACCGTCCTTCCCGAGGAAATGGAGGGCATAATGACGGCAGCTTTCGTCATTGATGACGGTATCCCGCTGGATGACCTGCTCGAAGTCCTCTTTCGCTCCTGCCTCATCCCCTTCAAGGAGACGCAGTTCCCCACGCATCAGGTATGGGTACGGATAGTCATCATCCAGTTCGATGCCGAGGTTGTAATCCTCCATCGCCTTCTTCCGGTCCCCCTTCATCTCATAGCACCATCCTCTCCGGTAATACGGGAAAGCCTCCTGCGGAGCCTCCTCGATGGCCGCGGTGAAGTCAGCAATTGCCTCGTCGAGCCGACCGGACAGACGGAAATAGTCCCCCCGGGAGCAGAGCGTATAAAGGTCCGTTTCCTTCTCCATCGCTTTGGATATGTCTGCGATTGCCTGATCATACATGCCAAGCATCCGATAATTGTTGCTACGTC
>Ga0247611_10001441_pt1 | contig 42252 bp, 37 predicted proteins | sample 177DNAGHGhighgp2_FD_192422 | JGI IMG/M metagenome (GOLD analysis project Ga0247611, IMG submission 192422) | Sheep rumen microbial communities from Palmerston North, Manawatu-Wanganui, New Zealand - 1770 DNA GHGhigh gp2 | ecosystem: Host-associated > Mammals > Digestive system > Stomach > Rumen... | reverse complement strand
TGATAATGTGAAAACTGTATTTTGTTTTCACTCATTGTACATTGTCTTCCCTTTTCGGACACTCATGGAAATCGTTGTGTTTTTTGTTTCTATGGTTCCATTTTTAGAGGAAAGATACGACTTTTTTACCATTCGGCAGGGATTTTTCATAAATATTTGACAAAGCCAGAGTATCGGGAGTTGTGTGTCGGCGAATGTTTTTTCTTAAAAAACGTGAAATCCGCGACGGACAGATTTTATTTTTGTTATATGTATTAGGAGAGCCAACCAATTTCTTTTGAAAAAAAACTCCCATCCCTTTAAACCTTGTTGAATTTAGATATATAAGAATATAAATAAACGATTAATATATGGATAAAATGTTTAAAATTATTATTTTAATTGTAAAAATGATGTTGTTTGTAGTAGCAATTATTGAGCATGCTACAAATAATGCCACATTATTTGTTTTTGCAATCGTTTTTCATTTTGCTATTGTATGCTATGAATGTTACGAATGTTATAAATTTTTTCGACGCGAATGAACATCGACCGTAACCGTTAAAAGATTATGTGTCAATACGACACATAATCATTAACGTATTTTTTTCCTGATGTGCGGTGCCAGCAAGTGGGTGCCGACCGGCTAATGTGAAAGGTAGAAATGAACTGTAGCACTGTAGCGACTGCAACGCTGGCGGATTGATTAATGCCGGCTCCGCCAGCGGGATACATACCCTGCCACTCGCGTGGCACCCCTTTGAAAAGCGGACGCCGCCGCCGTAACGGTTTGTAGACACATTTGCATTCCACACTGCCGCGACGCTTGTAGACACACTCTATCCTCTTCCATCCAAATTCGGGAAGTGAAAAGCGTGTGCAAATGGCCTATTCAATATTGTCCTCGCTGATGAATGATTTCATAAAGATTCGTTTAAGGTAAGACTATCTCAGGGTTGTTCAACACATTTCCTGCTATTGTTTTCTTTCTTGTAATTTCTTGTAACCTCTTGTAATTTTTTATTTACTTACACCCTGCACAATCAAGTATTTACAAGATATTTCTTGTATTTTTATTCGATATTTCTTGTACTTTTTCCTTTTTTTACAAGAAACCATTCTCTATGTTCTCCATTCATAATCATCTTCTCCCGTTTTAGTGCCGATAGAAGATTTGTAATCTTATTCTCTTTCTGTGTATCAGTCAGTGTCTCGGGCAACTTATCCTTCAACAACACATTTATTTCCTGTCGCGAAGCCTTATGAAACTTTGTGATATACTCTACAATAAGCTTCTTAAAATATTTGTCATCAAATGATTTGTTCTTGATATATGTTGATTTCAGTCCCACATGACTGCTCTCATCGGCAAGTTTCGAAGATAAGAAAAAATTAGGCTTTCTACCTTCTATATATCTCTTTTTACGGAGCAGTGTGATGGCATCATCGTTGATGGGCTGGTGTTTCTGCACTCGGTCAAGAAGCATAATCTCTGCCAAACTCATACTGGGATTATTGGCAAGTATCTTGGCAAAATTCTCATCGAGGATATTTCCTTGTATCTCACACACCACCATACCGTTCGACAAGTCGTATTGTGGCATCGGGAAGAATCTGTTCTTTTGTTGGATGAACAGTTTCCTGATACCGCCTCCTTCGGTTTCCACCATCTTGATATTTCTCATGGCCTCCACCAAGAAACGGTTTCTATATTCCGATTCTGGAAAATCATTCTGCACCACATCTTCTATCGATTTGGGAATAAACTGACCATAATTGCGAAATACCAATTTGTCATCCTCATATTCTACCACTTCTATTCTTGCATGCCTGCTATAGTCTTGATGCGCAATGGCATTGCACAACGGCTCTCGTAGAGTGAACACATCGTATCGCCTCATTGTCTCGGGAAACAGACTTCCAGACATAGTGTAGGTATATGTGGTGTTTCTTATTAACCCTCTCAATTCCTCCACTGCCTTAATCATGGGTATCGACAGCACCCGGAAGTCTTTATTCTCATCCCTTCCGTCTTTCAGTATCCATCTAATCTTACACACCGCTGGAGATATTAGATGTTCACTTTCTTCCTTTCCAAGCAGTATTATTGCAGTATTGGTAACCTTACCCTTGCTCAATATGTGGGCTTTGTTCAAAAACTTCACATCATCCCATGAATCCACTTCGGCGGCTTTTTCAGGATATAGTTCTTTGTACTTACCCCTTGCCAGTTCTATGGCTTCTACATCCAAATCTTCTATTGTGGCTCCATCTATCACATTGGCCGACCAGTCCTCTTCTGCAATCCTTTCAGACAAGATGGCATCATACCTTTCTTTGGTCATCAGCACCAGCGAGTCCTCTATCCTTTGCCAAGCCTTGCTGTGCGCATATACTGGCAATCGTGGCTGGTGTTTGGGCACATGTATAACCCATACAATCTTCTGTGTATCCTCAGTTATATACTCATCAATCTTGAGTCCTTCCGACGAAAGGTTTGCGCAAAAATCTTTCAGTTTCAGCGTTGCACTTTGAGTGGTGTAGTGATAAGGATCAATCCCCGCTATTTCAAGAGTCTTATCCTTCACACCAATCACTAGGTCGCCCCCTTCCATATTTGCCAGAGCAGACACATAACTAATCACATCATCCTTCTCCTTACCACTGAAATCATTCTTTAAGTTGCTCATCTCCTTCCACTCACAGGCAGCATTCTCGTGGGGAAAAGCATCTTTTAGGTATCTCTGTAATTCTTTCTCATTCATAACCAAACCATTATTTTGTTTATTTTTTTTACTTCAAGTTTCCCTCTCATCAAGCGTGGTAGGATCAATTTATGAAATTAGATTTAGTAGGTATATCCATTTTTTACCTTTTTTTTAAGTGTTTCGATTGTTGTCAGCTCAGTACTCCACTAATACAAATCTTTTATTCTTTTCAATCATTAAATATTCTATGTATTTATTTGCAATATCATAATAGTTTTCTTTAATTCTGCCATTGAAATAATTAAAAAACGCATCATCACGTGAATACCTTTCCCCTTCTTGCAAAATTTCCCCGTAAGCTATTTCTGTTTTTTCACACACACTCCTTTGCTTTGCGAAGAGTTGTTCTCCAAGAATATTTTCAATATTACCATTAAAAATCCCCTCATAATGCTTCATTGATGAGTAACACAACTCGTCTAATAAATCAAATATCCGCTCAATATTTTCTGGTTTTATATTTTTTTGCTCCAGATGCCTGGCGATAGCTTCCAAGTACATATTATAATCATTGAGATGTTTTTTTATCCAATGGACAATCCCAAAATACTTCTCATAGTCTTGGTTGTAGAATAGTTCTTCATGTAAATAATTATCCGGTGCAATACAAAAACTTTGAATAAAGCTCTCTTCTGGCTTCTTCGTATAATTACATCTTTGTAGATAAACTTGAAGTATATGTAAATACTGAATCTTATAGAAAAACTGCTTTATCAAGAAAATCCATAGCATTTCTTGTATTCCCATTGTTACCGTTGGAGTTGTGTTCCTCTCTGTTTGTCGTTGTGAACGTAGTGTACAACAAGCAACAACAAGGGCAGCTATTGAACAAATTATTGCAAACCAATCCCATGTACTAAGACCTACTTTTGTTGCAAATTCAATTATTCGCGTAAAAATATTTGTGCTTTGCATATAGTAACCAATAAAAGCGTTAATATCAACTTACAGTATTATTTATATGTTTATTTTTATTCAATTGTAGCCATATGTTTTTAGCTGCTCTAGATTCTTCTATCCTAAAGTTAATAGTTTAGTATTAAATACACAATATTAACACGAGGGTAATAATAAAATCTCTGCCTGCACGGGGGTGTCCGTGTGCGGCAGGGATTGTATTGCGCTGCAAAAGAACAGTATAACTTACACTGGTACAGCACGATATAAAATACCCCCTCTGCGTCAGCGTGTTATGTCTTTCGTTTTGCATGATTGTATCTTGCTGTTGTCTTTGTCTGTCGATGGTGTATAGCCTATCATGGGAACACCCCAACGACGTTGCAAAGATACGAATTTTTTACCATTCTGCAGGGATTTTTCATAAATATTTGCAAAGCCGGAGTATCGGGAGTTGTGTGTCGGCGTACGATTATTTTATTAAAAAAATGAAATCCGCGACGGGCAGATTTATTTTTGTTATATGTATTAGGAGAGCCAACCAATTTTTTTTGAAAAAAAAACTCCCATCCCTTTAAACTTTTATATCCGAGTGAATATTTATATAAATAAAATATATATGCCTATGAAAAAAATAATAGATTTTATTGTGTTAATGATTGAAATAATAATGGTATTGATTCCCATTATTATTGATGTGCCATCATTCGTCAAAGTTATTGTTGATGTCGTTATTATAATGTACGACACTTATCATTATTTTCGACGAGAATGAACATCGACCGTAACCGTTAAAAGATTATGTGTCAATACGACACATAATCATTAACGTATTTTTTTCCTGATGTGCGGTGCCCACAGTGGCGGCCCACCGGCTAATGTGAAAGCAAAAAATGAACTGTAGCACTGTAGCGACTGCAACGCTGGCGGATTGATTAATGCCGGCTCCGCCAGCGGGATACATACCCCGCCACTCGCGTGGCACCCTGACTTTTCCTGATGCGGTTGTCACTCGTTGTACTGGAGAGGTTAATAATTATGAATTTTTCAAACACTTTTATTACCATTGGCGGATATCAAAGTGAAAAATGAGAAAAAACCTCATTTTCTGCTTGCAATTCTAAAAAAAAAAGTATCTTTGCATATTGATTATTACAATTAAAACATATTTAAATCATTATGTTAGTAGAATTTACGGTCGGGAACTATCGCTCTTTTTATGAACCTAAAACTTTTTCGATGCAGGCAAGAGGAATAAACGACATACATAATCCCCATCTTGCCACCTATGCTAGAAAGAAACATTTGCTCACATCAGCAGTGTATGGTGCAAACTCAAGCGGAAAGAGCAATCTAGTACATGCTATTAAGAAGATGAGTGAAATCATACGAGAATCTGTACGTTTAAATAAAGGCGATGTGCTAAGCTATGACCCATTTCTGCTCCATAATAATTCGAGCAAGGAGCCGACATTGTTTGAGGCGACATTTGTGAAGGATGAGTACCAGTACCGCTATGGGTTTGAATACACAAAATACAAGATTGAAAGGGAGTGGCTTTTTAAAAAGAAAGGACAAGGAACTGAGAAACCATTGTTTATTCGGAACAACGAGGGCATCGGGGTGATTGAAGAAAAATTTTCCGAAGGAGTTGGGCTGGAGGAGCGTACCAACGAAAACAGACTTTTCCTGTCGCTTTGCTCTCAATTGGGAGGGGAAATTTCCACCAAAGTGATATATTGGTTTATGTTTGACCTAAACACAGTATCAGGTCTGCAAAGCCAGCAATATACGGCAATTTCAAATAAAATGTTTATGGATAAAGGTGACGAAAGTGAAGATGCGATAAAATTGTTTCGAAAACTAAAACTTGGCTTTCATAACATCTATGCCCGTAAAGACGAAAGCAAGAAGTATCAGGAGGATATGTCTGAACGAGCAAAAGAATTTCTCGAAAGCCTGGATGCTATTGTTGAGTCGGAGCATGATTTATATGATGATTCAGGCGAGGTCTGCGGGAATGTAAAGTTTCCGTTCGAGGAGAGGGAATCAGCTGGATCTATCAAATTGTATGAAATGTCAGGTCCCATATTCTACACGCTACATAGGGGCGGAGTGCTGTTTATTGACGAACTAGATGCCAAGATGCACCCCTTGATTTCACAAGAGATTGTCAGGCTGTTCAATGACCCGAAGAGAAATCCCAACAAAGCGCAGCTGATTTTCACCACGCACGACACGAATCTGTTATCAACTCGTCTGCTACGCCGGGACCAAATATGGTTTACCGAGAAAGACAGCCAAGAGCAAACAGACCTATATAGCATGATGGATATACAGTTTGCCGACGGTTCAAAGCCCCGTAACGACAGTAACTATGAAAAGAACTACATAGCCGGAAGATACGGTGCAATACCCTATATTATTTACGACTAATCAAACGGAACTATGTGCGCAAAGAAAATTAAGATTAGCGAATCGGAGTTAAAGTATTACTCTCCCAGAAGTCGAAAACATGAGCCTCGACAGATTAAATTCCGCATTTTGGTGGTGTGCGAGGGTACGAAGACGGAGAAATTCTATTTTGAATCAATAGAGAAGGAATATAAGCAAAAAATTCTATACGAACTGGACACCCATGGAGAAGGTGTGAACACTGTACAAGTAGTGGACAAAGCTATAGAACTAGCGGCGAAGGATGACTATGACGCGGTGTGGGCGGTGTTTGACAAAGACGATTTTGAGGCCGATAAGTTTAATGCCGCAATACTAAAGGCAGCCAACCACAATATAGGTTGCGCATGGAGTAACGAGTCTTTTGAGTTGTGGTATCTCTATCATTTCAAAAACATAACCACACCTCTAAAGCGCACAGACAATATACGTCGTTTTGAAAAAGCCGTAAATGAATCAAAGAAATATCAGAAAGAACATCCGAAACAGAAGTACTCCTATGGCAAAGGTGATAAAGACACGTACAAAAACATATTATTGAAATATGGCAGTCAAGAGAGTGCGATAATGTGGGCGGAGGTGCAAAGCAGATCGTTCAATGATGAAAAATACGCTGACCACAAACCATGTACGATGGTATTTAAGTTGGTGAAACAGCTGATTGGTGCTGACAAAGAATTTAACAACCTTGTAAAGAAGAAGGTGGATAGTAAGTCACATCTATCGTAAGAAATTTGACAACTCCAAATGTAATCATTGTCAAGACATGGCACCCCTTTGTAAAGGGGCCGCCGCCGCAACGACGCTTGTAGACAGATTTTTGCTTTCCGCCGCATCGCTTGTAGACACATTTTGCATTTCCGCCGCACCGCTGACGTAACGTTTGTTTCTCATTTTCAACACAGCCGCCGCGAGGCCGTGTAGAGCTGCGTCTACCTCTGCAGACGCGAGAGGCGCGAGAGGATAAGCTCCATGTAGTCCCGTTTCATGTCGTCATCGAGGAAAGAGTCACGGATAAGTTCCTGCCATTTGGGCAGCGCCTTGCGTAGGCTTGCAATGAGGCGTAGCACCACGTTCTCATCCAACCCCATTGTTCTTGCCGCACCGATGAAATCGTCCAAACGGAGTTTCCTCTTCCTCCCGCAGAGCGGCATAGCCAGCTCCTCGTCGTCGCGGGGGTTGGCAATGGCTACATTCACAAGGTCGTAGGCCGGTGCCAGTTGGTAAGCCTCCGAAGGTCGGTAAAGCGAGAAATTCTTCATGTGCATATCGTTGTTCCCGGTGACAAAACAGAAAAGCAGCAGATGCATGTAGTTCGCCAAATCAAGCTTCGGAACACTGCTATATCGAACAATGGCTTTTGCCACCTGCTCATACGACCCCTTGTATTTATACTCTGTAGGATGCAGTGTCAGCTGGCACGTGTCCTCCATATCTATCTTCCCGCCCGTAGAGGTACGGTCGATGCGTTTGGTGATGTAGCCCAAGCTGCCGTCGGCCAGTCGGACAAGGCTGTGGGGCACCACATTGATGCGGGCAGCTTCGGCAAGGTGCATAGTCAGGTCCTCGTTCTCGGGGAGCAAGGAATAATGCTCTGTCTGAGGCTTGAAGATAAAACCGCCCCAAAGGCCCACAATGGTCAGGCGGCGACTGTCCTTGTGCTTTTCGAGATTCAGCGAAAGCTTGGGTTGCACGCCTGTCAGGGTGGTCTGTGCACGGATTACCTGCTCGGCCAGCCGGTCGAGGTCTTCATGCCCAAAATCCACCAAGGGGACCTCCCTTGTGCCGAAAAAGCGTCGCGCACACCCGGGATGGAAGTCTTTCTGACCCTTCTCCAGCTCTTTATAGCAATACAAACACTTTCCCATCACTCATCACCTCCTCTACCTTGTTTGGAAACCACACTGACAGAGCCTATACAATCTTTGCAGCACAAAAGCAACAGCGACATGCGGTCGAGCACGCTGATGTCGGTATTGCGAAGGGCCACATCAAGCAGCCAACCCTCGGGGATCAAACCATCGAAAAATGGGAACAAAACGGGGCTTACAAAGTCCGCTTTCTGAAATGGCAGTGTTAAACTAATGGGAGTTGCACCCTCGAGGGCAAGATAAGCCTCGTCATAGCAGAAACGATACTCGCCTCCGTCCTCCGTCAAGATGCCGGCAAAGACATCTTTGCAATATATCTCTGCCTGTCTCATGGTTTACGGGTTGCTGACAGTTCGTAATGAAACAAATCAAGAAGCTGGTTCACCTTGTCCATCCTCAGCGACAATTTGCCCTGCTCCAGACTGCGGACAAAGCTCAAACCCACGCCGGATTTCATGGCAAGGTCTTCTTGTGTGAGCCCATACTCTTTCCTCAACTCTTTTACAACAGCCGACAATTTAGTCTTTTCCATAAAAATTATATTATATCGGATGCAAAAATACAACTTTTTTTTCAAATTATAGCAGTTCTGATATAAAAATATTTGTTTTTTATGATTTTATATGCGTTCGGATATAATTCAACAGGGATGAAATGCCCTGCAGCAACAGCAACTTCGTACCGTCAATCCTGATTGGGGGTGGGTGCATGTCTTTCCCCCGGCTGCTGGTGTGTGCCCGTGCGCGGGGGATGGAGGCGGCGGCTGAGGGCGACAACTGATTGGGTGTGAATGGTGTGCACGGGGATAGGGGTGCATTGGGGATGAGGGCGGGGTTGTTGCGGCGTTGCAGTGCTACAGTTGCTACAGTTGTTGGGAGGACTATAACAGGGTCCGAGTTATACTTTATATTATATATTATATATATAATATATAATATAAAAATATTTTTTGGGCATGGGAATGGGGGATTATGAACTGTAGCAACTGTAGCGGTGTAGCGTTTTTTTTTTTTGGGGGGGGGTGGGGGCCCTGTTGGACTGGACGGCCTTGTCCGACGAAAGGGGGGTGTGAGGGTTGTGTGTAGGGTCGGTGTGGGGTCGGTGTGGGGTCGGTGTGGGTTTGGTTGCTTGGCGAAGGCTGGGTGAGGGCACAGGGCGGCATCGGGGTTGGTGCGGCTGGTTTTGGGGTTTGGGGTTGGGGTTGGCGAAAGTTTTTTTTTATTTTTTTGGGGCGGGGCTTTAGACCGCAACGGGAGGGGTGTATTTTTGCAGCGTGTTTCGAAACCACAAGAACTGAGTTATTAACCTAAAACAAAACGAATTATGGCAATTTTCAATGGAATCGGGAGCAATCTCCGCGGCAGTGCTGGCAACTGGACTTTCACACGCCTGGCAGGTCAAACGATTGCAAAACAGAAGGTGAACACCAAGGGTACGAGTCCGCGTACTTTCGCCCAGATGGTGCGCCGCGTGGCGTGGGCCAACATCGTGAACATGTGGCGCGCTTTCGAGGGGCTGGACCGCCCCAGTTTCGAGGGACGCGACCCACGGCACAGCGACTTCAACGAGTTTATGGGTGCCAATCTGGATGTGGTGCCTGTGTTCCTGGACAAGGAGGAGGCGCGCGCTGGCGGCTGTGTGGCGGCTCCCTACCAGGTGACCCGCGGCAGCCTGCCCAGCATAGGGCTGGAGAGCGGCGACGGCGGAGTGGTGAAGACCTCGGTGCAGCTGGGCGACCTGATGATTGGCAGCAACACCACCGTGGCCGAGTTCAGCAACGCCGTGTTGACCAACAACCGCGATTTCGCCGCAGGCGACAATATCACGGTGTTTGTGGTGCACCAGCTGTTGGATGCCGCGACTGGGGTGCCCCGCGTGGAGGTGAGCGAGAGCAATGTGACCCTTGACCCCGAGGATTCGGTGACGCTGCTTTTCGACACCGCGATGCAAGAGGCATTCAGCACGGTGGACGGGGTGCTGGGCATGAGCGGCAGCATGGACGGTGCAGTGGTGTACATCCACAGCCGCAAGACGGCAGGCGGCACCGCGGTGAGCACCCAGCGACTGCTGGCAAAGAACGCCATTCTGGCTTCTTACCAGACGGCCACCAAACGCGACGAGTCCATCGCCTCGTATGGCGGAAAGACCCAGCCGCTGTATCTCACCCCCAACGGCAACGATGTGGAGGTGCAGCACTAGGGTGCCGGTGAGCGGAGTTTGTGATTGGGGCAGCCGTTCCCGGCTGCCCCTTTTTTTGTCGGACGAGTCGGACTTGTCGGACTAGTCGGACGGGTCGGACGACGGGGGCTGCGGGGCTTAGAGGCAGAGCTGGATGCCTGCTTCGAAGCGGGGGAGGTTCAGCTTGAAGGCTGTGGGGCTGGTGGGGTCGGAAGTGTAGCTGGTGGTCAGGCCGGTGAGGCGGTAGCGGCAGTAGAGGCCGATGGCATCGTAGGAGATGCGGGTGGTGACGCCGAAGTTGAACTTGTAGTTGTCCTGATATTCGGGATTGTAGACGCTGCTGTTGGCACTTTCGGCATGACTGTAGAGTTTGCCCTCACGGACATAATGGTATCCGCCGTAGGAGACATAGGCTCCGAGATCCCAGTGGACTCCCTTGCCGAGCATTCCACCACCGACAAAGCGGACACGCTGGAAGAGTTCGAGGCTGCCTTCGTCGAAGAGGTAGTATTTCTTGCTGGGGTTGTTCCAAAGAGCGAAGAGGTTGTCGAGGCGGTTGAATTTGTCGGGGGCGAAATTGAACCGTGTGGTGGCATATTCAAGGCCGATACCGATGCTGTAGGCCTTGGCCACGCGGTCGAGCATACGGATGCCGATATGCATGGTAGGCGAGAGGAATTTGCATTCCTGCTCCTGCGAACTGAGGCGGAACATGTTTCCTGCCATGAGGTAGAAGTCCCAATAGATGTTGCTGACATCCCAGCCGTCCTTATACGATTTCTGCACAAGGGTGAGGTCGTTACCGGTGATTCTCTGTACTATATCGTCGTTGTTCTGTATGATATAACCGGGGCGGGAGAAACTGCACTTGGTGTCGAACCCCGAGACGGCGAGGAGTTGGTTCTGCTTGTCGGTGAGGCGGAAAGAGGCGGTGTAGCCGTTGTACCACACATTGAGTGTGCGGCGGTAGAGCTGGTTCTTGGGGAAGCTGATGGCGCTGGCGGTGTCGATAGTATCGATAGTGAAGTGGATGTAGGCGTCGAGTGTGCCCTCCTCGTTTTGCCAATTGAAGAAGATGGGGCGACTGAGGTCTTTAGAGCCGATACTGTTGAGCAGGTGCACCTCTATGGAGTCGGCCTTCTCGACAAAGCGGAAGGTGGGGCGGGCAACGGTGTGCTGCCGCTTGTTGCAGAAATAGGAGGCTTGCGGCACGCCGTAGCCGAAGGCATAGTCGAAATAGGGGTAGAGGTCGGCGGACTTTTCGATTTCGTGGAAGAGCTGCATGCCGGTGAGTCCCGGACAGGCCTGCAAGGCGCAGGCGGCGAAACCAGCCACCAGCGGACACGAGAATGATGTGCCGTCGACATAACTGACCGACTTGTTGGTGGAGGGGCTGGCGGCCAAAGCATGACCGAAGGCGGAGACGTTGGGTTTGAGTGTGCCTGTGGCGCTGGGGCCGAACGAGCTGAAAGAAATGTGTTTGTAATTCTTGAGGTTGGCCTCGATACCACCCACGCAGAGCGCGCTGTCGGCATCGGCGGGGGTGATGATGGTGCGCCAATGGTTGTCGGTGGCCTCGTTGCCGGCCGAGTTGCAGACCAGAATGCCTTTACGGGCAGCCATGTTGGCGGCTTTGGCGACATAGGAAGTGCCGTTCATCTCCTGCACGTTGTAGCGTTCCTTGCCGTAGCCGAGCGAGCTGCTGATGATTTGAGCGCCGTTCTTGTCGGCCCATTCCATAGCCTGCATCCACCATACTTCCTCTTTGAAAGGCTCCAGTTCCACCTCGGTGCGAGCCAGGAGGAACTCGGCACCGGTGGCCAGACCGAGGTGCCGTCCGTCGGGGGCAATGCCGGCGATGCAGCTGAGGGTCATGGTGCCGTGACTGTTCCAGCCGTAGACATCCTCCTTATTGTTGCAGAAGTTCCAGGTCTTGATGATTTGATGGTTGTCGAACAGGTGCTTGAAAGCCTGATGGGTGTTCACCTTGGGGAAACCGCCGTCGAAGACAGCAATGCGGACACCCTTGCCGTTGATGCCGAGTTGGCTGAACTGGTGGCCGCCCATGCGGACGAGCTGGTCGGTGAGATTAGACAGGGCGGAGTTGTCGGACTGGTCGGACGGGTCAGACTTGTCGGACTTGTCGGACGGGTCGGACTGAGAGGCTGGTTGCATGTCAGGGTCGATGCGGTGGGTGCCTTTGACGAAGGGCAGCTGCTGGATGTGGCTCATCTGCTCGGGGGTGGCCATCACGGCGACGGCGTTGAGCCAACGGGAGGTGCCCACCTCCTCGGTAGCGATAGCGTCGATTTGCGACACGTAGCCGCTGTTGAGCGGGTAGTTGCTAATGTCGTAGAGGTCGGCACCGCATTGGTTGTAACGCTCGATGGCTTTGGCATCGAAATAGGCGTAAGGGTTGAATGTGGTGCCCTGCTTGTCGGTGAGGAACACCCAATAGCACGACTGGCTGAAAGCCGGAAGTGCCACCATGAGAGTGAATAAGGTTAAAAGGATTTTTTTCATGTTATTATTGTTTTAATGTTTTGCTTTCATTCAATTTGAGCACTGGGGGATAGATGGATAGAAATCATCTTTATTGCAAGACGGAGTGTAGTATCTCATGCGATTTGAAGTTACGAAATTCGGCCAAATGCATTTGGAAGTATTCTATGAGGCGGTTAATCAGTTCCGTGCGCTGCGAGAGTGAGGCCAACGGTAGGGGAGCCCCGCTGTTCACCGACTGCAAGTAGCAGTGCAGCAACTGCGAGGAGGAGGCGTCGAGGGTTTGTTCGCCCGAATATTGAAACCGGCCGCCCACCATATCGAAGAGCGGTTCGCGGAGGCTGTAGTTGTCCAAAGGCTCAATGCCCAGATGGCGCGACACCGAAAGCATGAACGTGATGGGCAGTTGGCTGCTGTTTCCCGCCCCCTTCCTGGCGATGGTATCCACCACATAGTCGAACAATTCGGGCATGGGCTCCTCTTCGCGGAGGGTCTTGTAGAGCACCTCTGTCATAAAAAAGCGCAGGGCGTGCCTCGTCATCTCGTCGGCGGGGCTGGCTGCCCCCCACACATCGCTCCCCCTGTGGGGCGCCACCTCTTTCATGTAATTAATCTGGTTCTTGGGATTGTTGTAGACCACCAAGTCCAGATAGCTCAACGGCTGGAGCAGATTCTGTTTCACCTTTCCCCCACCCTTCCGGACACCTTTCAGCATATAGGAACGCACCCCCAGCTGGCGGGTGAATATCTTGGCTATCACCGACGTCTCCGAATAGTTTGTGGTGTGCAGCACCAAAGCCTCTGTGGAAAGCGTGGGTATCATGTCATCTTATTATCAACACCTTGGTCACCGATTTCATTTTTCCCAGCTCGTCGGAGGCGAATACAAAGTAGGTGCCGCTTGCCACCCTCTCGCCCGCCAAGGTGCGGCCATTCCAGATGGCCTGACCCCCATGGGCGGTGGTGGAGAAAACCACATGTCCGCGTGCATCGGTAATATGCACCAACGCATCGCTGGTAAACCCCTTGATGGCTATGGGGCCGTCGTAATCGGGCCGCACGGGATTGGGGAAAGCATGCACATCGGCCATCGGGACGCTATATCCCACTGTGGCTGTAGACCTATAGGACTGCAGCCCATTGTCGGTTCCAACATACACCACGCCACTCTCGGGATGCACCGCAAGAGCCACTATCTTGTCCGAAGCCAGAGGGCTGTTGGCTGTGGTGAAATGATGCAACTGTTCCAACCCGTTAGCCGAGATGAGGTAGAGCCCGTTGTTGGCGGTGCCCACCCATTTGCGGTTGGCCCCGTCGACCGCTATGCAGCTGATGCTCTCGTAGGCCATAAGGTATTCGGTGATACCATCCTCGTTGAACAAAATGTTGCTGCAGTTGACCGGCGACACCTCACCGTTGCCTCCATTGGCGAACGCTTTGTAGCCATCGTATATCACTTTCAGTCCCTTGTCGGTACCGAACCAGATGTCGCCCGAGCGGTCCTGAACCAAACAGGACACCCGGTGGGTTTCCAGCTTGCTGCCGTTGTTGGGGTTTACGATGGCCAGCCGTTTCTCGCCATCGTGCACATAAATGCGGTTGCTGCGACCGGCAAACCACTTGTAGCCCGTCACGCTGTCCCAAACCAGTTTGTCTATCTCGCGCTGTTCCTGGCTCAGCCCTTGCAGCAAGGCACTGATGTCGAACGATTTCCACGACCCGTCACGATACCGCACCACCAACCCGTTGTTCACCAGCGAATTGGTAATCCAAAGATTGCCCTGATCGTCATAAGCCAGACCCGACACGCGCAAATGCTCGAACGAGCCGCTTTGATAGGGAGTCAGCGCATTGTCGGAGTTGTTCTTGTTATATATTCTCTGCAACACATTATCCTCAATGTCCAGCACCCCGTAGCCCCACGAAGTGGCGCTGAGATGCTTCTTGTTCTTGGGGTCGACGGCCATATAAAGCACATCCTGGAACTCGTCGCGCACCTCTCCCCTGCTCATCGAGAGCCAGCGCTCACCGTCGAACACCGAAATACCGCCTTGAATATAAGAGCTTTGATAAGTGGGTTCCTTACCGCCGGGACATACATACACATTGTCGTAAGTGGCGGTGATGCTATAAACATAATCGTCGTTCTGCGGACCCGATGGCGAATGGGCGTCGGCGGAGGCATAGCCCGCAGGCATACTCACCATTCCCGCCCAGGGATGGCCCAACCAGAGGGTGCCGTCGGCATCGATATCGGCATCGCGCGCAGGCATACCGTAAACGGGCACATGGTTCACAACGTGCACCACGCGGTAGTCTTCATCATAGAGCACCACGCTGTCCTGCATATTCAAAACGATATAGCCGTTGTGGTTACGCAGCGATTGCACCCTGCCTGTGGTCCATTCCTCCCAACCTCCATCCGTCCGTTGGGCAAACACCGTCATACTGTCCGGATTGTTGGTGCAAGCCGCCGCCAGCAAGCGTCCGCGGCTCTCGTCCAGCATCCTCACGGACATTCCTTTCAGCACAGAAGTCGAGTCCAAAGTCCAAGTCACAAAAATATGCAGTCTCGGGCTGCTCTTGGGGGCGGACATCAGGCCGCGGTCGGTGCCGGCCACAATCCTGTCGCCCACAAAAGCCACATCGTACACAATGCCGTAGTCGCCGTTCTCACCGATATACCAAGTCTCTTCAATCTCATGTTTGTCCACATTCACCACCACGATGCCGAACCCTGTGGAGAGAAACGCCCTGCGTCCGTCGAAGCGGATGCTGTATATCTTCTTGTCGCCGCTGATAGAGCTGTAGCGGATGTCGGCGATGTGGTACACTTTGTCTTCAATCTTCAAGTCGAGGCCCGAATTATTGTAGGCCACCGCCAGGCATTTTGTGCCCTCGTCGTAGGCGAAAGTGCTCACCCCCACATCCGACAGCCCGCTGGATTTGGTCATCGGCTCTACAGCCCGTTTCTCTTTGTCGTAATAGAACATGGTCAAGCGTGTGGAGGCATACACCCGCTCGGGCGTGACACACACCTTGCGTGCCGACACAAACGAGTTGTTGTCCCTCCATTCACCCACACCTATCTGGGCACAAGCCGCACCCCCCAGCAGACACAACACCGCTATTGTCCATAACCGTTTCATACAGTGCTGATTTTTTTTGTCAAAAACAGTTGGAACAGCATCATCAACACCCAAGTGACGGCGGCATCGAGCAACGCCGAGAGCATCGTGATGCCGAAATTGCCGAAACTGAATGCCTCAAGCAGACTGTAGGTGAGGCTGTACACCACCGCCATCACTATCAGGTAGGCCATATACGACTGGGTCGGAACGGTGTATATGCTTGGCACATCGATATCGGCCTCAGCCTGGTCGTCGCGGGTCAGCATCCTGTTGCCCAGTATGATGCGGAAAAACGCCATCATTGTGCAGCTGAAGGTGTGGAAACCGGGAATATTGCAGAACAGGTCGACAATCAAGCCTGCGCCGAAAGCCACCAGCAGCATCGGGATACGCCCCATGCGGGTGGGCAGCATCAACACGGCCAGAATATAGATAAACGGAATCATGTAGCCGCCAAAATTCACATAGTTCAGAAACAATATCTGCACCACAATCAAGGCCAGAAATCTGAAAATATTGGAAAATACCAGTTTGGTCATCTCTTCAAATTTTAATTGTTAGTCCTTTAGCTTTCGTCGTTTCGGGGATTCTACGGCTGGTCAATTCTGTTCGTCCATAACATGGGTGCGGGCCATCAGCGAATCCTGTTCGGCCTTAAAGTAGTTCTCGATAATATACACGTGGTCCAGTTTGGTGAACTCGGTAGCCAAACGAACCTTGATAGTGTAGAAGCCGCTGCCGCGCTCGCTTGTGGTCTGTTCCACAAATCCCACCATCACACCTTCGGGGAAGTCATTCGCCATACCGCTGGTGACGATGGTGTCGTTTTGATGCAGCTTGTAGGTTGTGGGGATATCGATAAGGGTGGCATAGCGGAAATCGCCGCCCGTCCACACCAGAGAGCCGTTGGTATTGATGCGGCTTATCTTCACGCTGTTGCGGCTGTTGGAGTGCAGCACAGGCATGATGGTGGCGAAGTTGTCGGTGGTGTTGACCACCACGCCCACAATGCCCTGCGGCGAAATCACCGCCTGGTCGTTATGTATTCCCTGGCGGCGGCCCTTGTTTATCATAATGTAGTTGTTGCGCTGGTTCCAAGAGTTTTTCACCACCTGGGCCTCAGTGTAGCTGTAGCGTTGCTTATACACCGTATCCTGATGCACGAACTCGCGCATGTTGTAGCTTATGTACGAAGACTCCAGTTGCGCGCGAAGCTGTGCGTTCTCGGCTGCCAGCAACTCGTTCTCGTGTCTCAACCCGAAATAGTCGCCAACCTTTGCAATGGTGCCGTAGCAGCGTCCGGCAACCACGTTGCCCACTCCCACAATCTTCGAACCCTGATAATTGCTGTTCTGCGATATGAAAATTATAGCCAGTATCTCCAACAACAGGAAGACGAACACATAATTATTCCTCTTTATAAATGCCAGTAACGATTCCATCTATTCTCAATTAATAATGTTGTTTTTCTGTCCTTTCGGTTGCCTCGCGGAGCCGCACAAAGCTGCAGGTCATCTCAACAGGTAGTTGTTTATCACCTTCTGTGTCTCGTCCACAGCACGGTCCAGCTGGTCATTGATAATGGTCACGTCGAAGCGGTCGGCCATCTTCAACTCGGCCTCGCTGCGCGCGAGGCGTTTCACAATCGAGTCCTCGCTCTCGGTGCCCCGGTTGCGCAGCCTCATTTCGAGCACTTCGATGCTGGGGGGCATCACAAACAACGCCAGCGCATCGGGGCCGAAATACTTTTTGATGTTCATGCCGCCGTTCACATCCACATCGAATATAATCACATGCCCGTTGTCCCAAATGCGGTCTATCTCCGATTTCAGGGTCCCGTAGCGTGTGCCGGCATACACCTCCTCCCATTCCAAAAAGTCACCCTTCTGCACCCGCTGCTCGAACACCTCGGGCGTGAGGAAATAATAGTCCACTCCGTCCTGCTCCCCCTCGCGTGCTTTGCGGCTGGTGGCTGATATGGAGAACTCGAAACAATCGAAACGTTTCAAAATCTCGCGTATGATGGTGGTCTTACCGCTGCCCGAAGGGGCAGAGAACAATATAGCTTTGCGGTTGTTCATATCGTTATAAGTTAGTGTTGTAGTGCTGTTCTTTGCATTGTTCCGCCAATCGACCGGCGTTTTCTCCAGCCAACAGGTGCGGCTTAAAACTTGTGGTCGAAAACCTTGTAGAAATTCTTCACAACAAGCGAGTTATTGTTCCACATGTATTGTGCCGCCACTTCGTCCACATAAGCCAGAGCCTCTTCGCGGTCGGTAAAGGCATTGAGACGCAGGATAAAGTCGTTGTATGCCTTCATGTTGTTGTGGAACAGTTCGCTCATGAAACTGAATTTGTCGTTGATGTTGATAATGGTCCTCAGGTCGTCCACCTTCTTCGACTTCACACGGGTTTCCAGCTGGTCCTCCACCGTGCGGCCGCCCTGATTCAGGGTGTCGGCCAATGTGCGTTTGGGTTTATTCTCGCCGTTATCTTGGTTGAGGTAGTCGAACAGCGACGACTCGCGTTTTTTGCTTCCGCCTGTTGCGGCGGGCTTTTGGGACTCTTCGGTAAAGAGGTCATCGTTCGGATTGCCTTCCAGCGACTCCATCACCGGTTCGGCTATGGGAGCTTCCTCCTCGGCTGCTGTGGGAGGGGCAAATATCGGGCGGAACTCATCGTCGTTGGCGGCAGCCTCTTCGGCTTTGCGCTTCTCCTCCGCTGCTTTCTTGGCGGCAGCTTCTTCGGCTTTGCGTTTCTCCTCGGACAACTTTCTTGCGGCGGCCTCTTCAGCCTTGCGTTTCTCTTCCGCAGCCTTCTTGGCGGCAGCTTCCTCTGCCTGGCGTTTCTCCTCTGCCGCCTTCCTTGCGGCGGCTTCCTCTGCTTGGCGTTTCTCCTCTGCCGCCTTCCTTGCGGCGGCTTCCTCTGCTTGGCGTTTCTCCTCGGCTGCCTTCTTGGCGGCGGCTTCCTCTGCTTGGCGTTTCTCCTCAGCTGCCTTCTTTGCGGCAGCTTCCTCAGCTTGGCGTTTCTCCTCGGCTGCCTTCCTTGCGGCGGCCTCTTCGGCTTGGCGTTTCTCCTCAGCTGCTTTCCGTGCGGCGGCCTCCTCGGCCAAACGCTTCACCTCGGCCGCATTCAAATCGGGATCCACTATCTTCGGCTTTAACTCCTCAGCCTCCAACTGAAGGGCAACCATATAGAGATTGCGGAGTTCCTCCAAGATGATATCAATTTCAATTTTGGGGGCAGCGCCCTGATTTTGGCGGATACGCGAGGCTATCAACCCAAGCCTTTCCATACCCTCAAGAAGCAAGTTTCTTGTATTCTTCATAACGATGTGCTTTATTATTTCATTGATAACAAAAATCTTGCGCCGAATTACTCGACACAAAACATTTTGTAAAGATACAACTTAAAATGCAATTACGCAAAAAAAATCGCTTCTACCTCAACCCGCTTCCTCTTAAAGTTTTCATTGAAAAATAATTATCCTCCAAAAGCTCCACCCAAACCCTCCATTCTTTAAGGCACCACGCTATCTTCTCTCTGGTTTCAGTCCTCATGCCACATCAACACGCCAACACTCCAGCCCTGTTCCATTTCTTTTTCCACGCGCCTCCCCTCACCCGTCACTTCGAGCTGAGTTCTGCGAAAACTTTTCTTCACTCGACAGCCTAAGAAGAGGTGACTAAGGGCTTACGGAGAGGTGAATAAGGAGCGAAAGCGGAGGGAGGGAAAAGCGGAGGTGGAGCGAAGGAGGAAAGGCAAAGAGGAAATTGCGATAGGAATGAACCCAAATCGGTCGTTTGGATTGAGGCCACGCGGGGATTGACTGGTGGGGAAGATGGGTGTTATAGAATGCGGGCAAACATTGGGATACTGGAAAATGGAAATAGTTTATGTGGAGAAACTATTGATAAAATGATTTTTTTTCGTATTTTTGACACTTGGTAACAATCTACACGATTGCAATAAAATTATTAACATACAATTGGTTATATGAAAAAAATTCGTTTTGTTTTATGCATTGTTGTGCTTGCGGTGCTGAGTTGCGGCACCTTGATGGCACAAAAGACTTATGAGTACAAAACCTATCCCAACGACCCGCTGGGAGTGCGCGAGTACACTCTCGACAATGGGTTGAAGGTGTTTATGAGTGTCTATAAGGACGCGCCCAAGATTCAGACCTACATTGCCGTGCGTGCTGGTTCGAGAAACGACCCCCACGAGACCACCGGTCTGGCCCACTATCTGGAACACATGATGTTCAAGGGCACCCAGAAGCTTGGCACCACCAACTGGGAGAAGGAGAAAGTGCTCATCCAGAAGATTGAAGACCTGTTTGAGGCCTACCGCATGTTCGACGACCCGCAGACCCGCGCCGCCATCTATCACAAGATTGACAGCCTGAGCTACGAGGCCTCGAAGATTGCCGTTGCCAACGAGTATGACAAGGCGATGACCGCCATCGGCTCGACAGGTACTAACGCTTTCACCAGCAACGACTACACCATGTATGTGGAGAACATCCCCAACAACCAGTTGGAGACATGGTGCGAGATTCAGGCCGACCGCTTCCAGCACCTGGTGCTGCGCCTGTTCCACACCGAGCTGGAGACCATCTATGAGGAGAAAAACATGAGCCTCACCAAGGACAACCGCAAGGTGAACGACGCAATGTTTGCAGCTCTCTTCCCCCACCACCCCTATGGCAACCAGACCACCCTGGGCAGCCAGGAGCACCTGAAGAACCCCTCGATGCGCAATATCCGCAATTTCGTGGCCACCTACTATGTGCCCAACAACATCTGCATCAGTATGGCCGGCGATTTCGACCCGGACGAGGCAATCAAGATTATCGACAAGTACTGGGGCGATATGAAGCCCGGCATCGTGCCCGAACTGAAGTTTGAGCGCGAGCAGCCCATCACCAGCGTTATCACCAAGAATGTGTCGGGTCTCGATGCCGAGAACACCGTGCGCGCCTACCGTTTGGACAGCGGTAACGGCAGCCACGACGCCATGCTGGCCGACCTTCTGGAGAGCGTGCTGAACAACGGCAAGTGCGGTCTCATCGACCTCAACATCAATCAGCAGCAGCGCTGCATGGGTGCCTATGCGGGTACCTACACCCTGAACGACTACGGTGCCTTTATGTTCGGCGGACAGCCCATGCAGGGTCAGACGCTGGAGCAGGTGCAAGCCCTCTTCGACGAACAGATAGCCCTCGTGAAACAAGGCAAGTTTGACGACTGGATGCTGGAAGCTGCCATCAACAACATGAAACTGGCTATCATGAAACGCGCCGAGAGCAACAACAGCCGCGCCAGCCAGATGGCCTACGCCTATGTGGAACACCGCAACTGGGGCGACGTGTGCAACGAGATTAACGAGCTTTCGCGCGTCACCAAGGGCGAGATTGTGGCTTTTGCCAACCGCCTGTTCAAGGACAACAACTACGTTATCATCAACAAGCTGAAAGGTGAGCCCGAGCCTATTTTGAAAGTCTCCAAGCCTCCTATCACCCCCATCGAGGTGGGCCGCGACAACGAGAGCGCATTCCTGAAGGAAATCAAAGCCCGTCAGGTGAAACCCATCGAGCCCGTATTTGTTGATTTCAGCAAAGACCTCAAGAAGTCGAAACTTAAGAACGGCGCTGAAGTGCTGTATGTGCAGAACGTGGAGAACAAGACTTTCAACCTGGTGTACCGCTTCGACTTCGGCTACCGCGCCGGACAGTTGGGCAAGACCATCGATTTGGCAGCCGACGTGCTTGAATACCTCGGAACCGCCAAGTACACCCCCGAACAGCTGCAGCAAGAGTTCTATAAACTGGCTTGCAACTATAGCGTCAATGTGGGACAGGAGAACATCAACATCAGCATCAGCGGTTTGAGCGAGAACATGGACAAGGCTATGGCTTTGGTGGACGAAATCATCACCGGTGTGCAGCCCAACGAGCAGGCACTGCAGATGCTTGTGGCCCGCATACTGAAAGGCCGCGAGAACGCCAAGCACAACCAGCAGCGCTGCTTCTCGGCCCTGGGCAACTACGGCATTTATGGTTCCGACTCGCCCACTCTGGACCAGCTGAGCGAAGCACAGTTGAAGGGATATACCTGCCAACAGCTCACCGACGCAATGCACGGCCTGATGAACTACAAGCACCGTGTGCTCTACTACGGTCCCGAGAGCCTCGAGAGCTTCAAGGCACTTGCCAACAACCACACCTACAAGATGAACAAAAAGGCTCCCGCCAACAAGAAAATCACCCCCAAGGCTGTTAGCGAGAACACCGTTTACTTTGTTGACTACAACGCCAACCAGACCTATATGCGCGAGCATTTCCGCGGCGAGAAGTTCAACACCAAGAACACGCCCGTCATGAACATCTTCAACGAGTACTTTGGCGGCTCGATGAACGCCATCGTGTTCCAAGAGATGCGCGAGAAACGCAGCCTTGCCTACAGCGCACAGAGCTACTACGCCACCCCGGGCGACAAGGACGGATACTTCACCAACGCCGCCATTATCGCCACACAGAACGACAAGCTTATCGACGCTATGAACGCTTTCAACGAGCTGTTTGACCAGATGCCCGAGTCCGAGGCCAACTTCCAGATGGCCAAAGACGCCATGATAAGCGGCATCCGCACCGCCCGCACCACCAAGATGGGCATCATCAACAGCTACCTCAACTACGAAAAGATGGGCTACGACATGAAGAAGAGCCGCGCCCAGATACTCTTCGAAGCCTACCCCAAGGTGACCATGCAGGACATTGTGAACTTCAACCACAAGTACATCAAAGGCCAGAAGAAGGTCTATATGTGCCTTGGTAAAGAAGCCGATATGGACTTCAACGCCCTCGCCAAATTCGGTAAGGTGAAGAAACTGAAACTCGAAGATATCTTCGGATACTAATCCATTGTTAGTATTGACCGAAGGAGGGTGTCCCAATTATCACGGGACGCCCTCCTTTCCTTTATGGTGGGTTCTATAAATTCTGTATATATGTCGCGGCACTTTGGGACGCAGTTCTCAGATATCTGAATGTCACGGCACTGCGCCTTCGGCTTGTACCGTGTTATGAATAGTCTCACCTCTCGGGGTGATTAATAGAAGTCCCCTTATCCCAAATCGGTCATTAGGGAATACCTCTCGGGGGAAGTACTGCATGTTTGACGTGCCCCAGTTGACGGGGGAATGGGCGCGAAGGGGAATAGAAATCGATAGGGTGGGATGCCGGCCTGATGAGAACTGCGGCAATAGTTGGCAGTCAGGATGGTTTACGCTGCTATGTGGTTTTCCGGGATGGGTGTGAATTGGAATACTTGTGCCAGAAGGCTTTTAGTTTCCGCTCAAGGAAGAAGACATCGTAGAGGTCGGAATCGATAGAGTAAAGGATGCCGCCCTTAAGACGGATTATCACCTCTTTTTGAATACTCAAGTGGTTGGTGACAGACACATCGAATTGCGAGGAGATGTCTCTGATATCATTCCAAGGGATGACTGCTTTGCCCACCTCGCCCCACTCGCCGTTGCGTGTTTTCTTATCGACATGGGGAATGGAAAGATGGGCCGGGGAGACGATAATGCGGTCGTTCCAGTAGCGCAGAAGGCGGACTGCAGCCCAAAGGAGGAATGCAATGACAACTCCGCACAATATCTTGGCCCAAAGCACATCTGAATAGATGATGGGGAGGACGAATACAGCAATAACGGCTCCGTAAAGCAGTAGTTGGAACAGGATGCTGACGTGGGTTTTGTAGATGGCAGCGGGACGGATATGAGTTTCTTGAGCCACAAAGGAACAGGGTTTAAAAAAAGGTGTGCAGGAACAATTCTTGCACACCTTCTATTGATGGATTGAAATTAGTCGAGTACCAAGCTGGGGGCATTGTAGGTGCGGCCGGCCAACTCCTGATTGAGCATGTAGAGGCTGCGGGCATCAGCACCAAAGAGTTCCATCTTGGAAATCATGTCGCGGGCATTGGTTTCCTCCTCGCCCTGCTCTTTTACGAACCAGTCGAGGAACTGCATGGTGCGGAAATCCTTCACCTTGCTGGCGGCATCGTAGATAGTGTGGATGCTGGCTGTGACATATTCTTCGTGTTCCAGACCGGCTTTGAGCACGTCCATATCGGTTTTGAACACTTTGTCGGGCATAGCGATTGCTTCGAGTTTGATGGGGCAGTCGTTGTTCTGCATATACTTGTAGATAAGCATAGCGTGGTCACGCTCTTCCTGTGCCTGAATCATGTACCAGTTGGCAAAGCCGTTGAGGCCTCGTTTGTCAAAATAGTTGTTCATGTCGAGATACAGATAGGCAGAGTAGAGCTCTTTGTTGATTTGCTCGTTGAGCAAATCGGATACTTTTTTGTTAAGCATAATAAAAATATTTTAGGGTTATTGTTTCTCAAAATGGGTTTTATCGACCGAGCAGAGAGGGCAAACCCAGTCGGCGGGAAGGTCTTCGAATTTAGTGCCGGGGGCGATACCGTTGTCGGGGTCACCAACTGCGGGGTCATAAACATAACCGCAGACATTGCAAACATACTTTTCCATAACAAATCTTTTTATATGATGATTAAACTATTCACTCTAAAAGGCAACAGGGTTTATTGCGTAGCCTGTAGGCGCTTTGGCGGAGATTGACAACCACTACAATGCTGGCAGCGCAAGTGGCCGGTTGTGAGATGGCTCTCTATTCCGCTTTAACAAAGTCCACTTTGCCATGTTTGCACCATGGGCAGACGAAATCGTCAGGGACCTCGTCGCCTTCATACACATAGCCGCAAGTCTGGCATACCCAGCGGGTGGTTCCGGTGGAGCCGGACTGGGCGGGCATAGCGGGCTTGGGCTTGATATGCTGGTGGTAGTAGGCATAGGTGAGCGACGGGTCGTTGCGCAGCATCACAGCCTCGCTAATCTGGGCAATAAAGAGGGTGTGGGTGCCCAGGTCGACAGTCTGGTTCACCTTGCCACTGATATAGGCATTGGTGTAGTTGGGGATGTACAAGAGGCCATTGGCAGAACGCATTTCCACCTCGCACTGCTCAAACTTGTTGACATCGCGCCCACTCTGGAAGCCAAAATGCTCTATCACCTTCATGGGGGTGTGTTCGGTGAGCATTGAGACATTGAAGAGGCCGGTATGCAATATCATGTCGTGGGTCAAGTTTTGCTTGTTGACCGAAATCATCATCTGCAACGGTGTGTCGGTCAGCTGATTTGCCACATTCACAATACATCCGTTGTCTTTATCGCCCTCGCGGGCGGTGAGCACATACAGCCCATAGCTTATCTTGGCCAAAGCGTCGGGGTTCAAGGTGTTCATGGTAATTGGGTATTTGTATTTTACTCTATGTGTTGACTATTGGGGATTATAGTTCCTCCTTCAATTCGGCCAAAAGCAGATCGGCAAGAGTGTTCATGTCGGACAGTTGGTCGGGTTTCATGGCCGACTTGAGACTGAGGTTCTCGCCCACTACCGAAATATCTTTCATCTGTTCCAGGATAGCACGAATCTGTTTGCCGCTTTGGGCCGCCCAAGTGCCGTTTTCGATAATGGCCACAGTGCGGTTTTGCCAATTGTGGGCTTTGAGGTCCAGCAAGAGGTTCTCCATCGGGGTGAAGATGCCGGCATTGTAGGTGGAGGAGGCCAACACTACATGGCTGAAGCGGAATGCCTCGCTCACCAGCTGGCTTACATGGGTGTGGCTTGCATCGTACATGGCGATATTGCGAACACCGCGTTCGGCCATCAGACTGGCCATCTTCTCGGCAGCAGAAGCCGTGTGGCCGTATACGCTGGCATAAACTATCAGTAGGCCACGTTCTTCAGGCAGGTATTTGCTCCATGTGTCGTATTTACCGATAAAATAGCCCAGCTCTTTGCGCCAGATGGGGCCATGAAGCGGGCAAATCATCTGGATGTCGATGGTGGCGGCCTTCTTCAAAGCGGACTGCACCTGAACTCCATATTTGCCGACAATGTTGATAAAGTAACGACGAGCATCGTCCAACCAGTCGCGGTCGAAATTCACTTCGTCGGCATAGATGTTGCCGTTGAGCGCACCAAAAGTGCCGAAGGCATCGGCCGAGAAGAGTATTTTGTCAACAGTGTCGTAGGTCATCATCACCTCGGGCCAGTGCACCATGGGTGTCATCACAAATGTCAAAGTGTGGCGGCCGGTATTGAGAGTGCCGCCTTCGGCAACGGTCTGCAGACGGCTGTCGATGTCGAACGAGAAGAATTGGCGTATCATGGCCGCCGCTTTGCTATTGGTCACCACCGTAACCGTAGGATACCGCAACACAATATCCTCAATCAGAGCACAGTGGTCTGGCTCCATGTGGTTCACCACAAGATAGTCGAGCGGACGACCGTCGAGGGCAGCAGCCACATTCTCAAAAAACTGGCCCGACACAGCTGCATCGGCGGTATCGAGCAATACAGTTTTCTCATCCAAGAGCAGATAACTGTTATAGGAAACCCCGCGGGGGATGGGATATACATTCTCGAAAAGGGCCAACTTGCGGTCGCTGGCTCCCACATAGTACAAATCGGATGTTAATTGACGATAGTTGTGCATAATTAATTATTTTAATGAGACTGCAAAGATACAACTTTTTTCAGACATACAACGTCTTTTTCTCATCATAAAACAAATTTAATAATTAAATCGGTTTTTTTATGTATCTTTGCAGCGGAATATCGATACGGGGACCACAGGGGTCAAGACTGGTATAGTGTTCTTTCAGCTTGCTTTTTGGCAAGACAAAACAGATAGAGCGGCCGCATGTGCGGAGTGCAAAGACCTTGTGTGGGTATCCAATTCGAGTCAAACAATAAAGTAACACTTCATCATGTCGTTCAGAAACACAATATCCTGGATTCTTTTCCCGCTCACGATGTGGTATGCCATCGGTGTGTGGTTTCGTAATTTCCTCTTCTCGGTTGGAATAAAAAAACAGTCCACCCCACAGGTCACCACCGTTGGAGTGGGCAACCTGTGTGCCGGCGGTGCGGGGAAGACCCCTTTTGTGGAATACCTGCTGCGTCTGTTCTCCGAACAATATTCCACCGCTCTTCTGAGCCGTGGGTATGCCCGCAAGACCAAAGGTTACATGCTTGACGACGGAAACCACGACCCCTCGCTACTGGGCGACGAACCCGCCATGATAGCCCGCAAATACCCAAAAGTCACCGTAGCAGTGTGCGAAAAAAGGGTTGAGGGAACCGAGAAACTCCTGGCATCCGGCAACCCTCCACAACTAATTGTGCTCGACGATGTGTTCCAGCACCGCTACATCAAACCCACCGTCAACATTCTCCTTACCGAATACCACCGACCATTCTACAAAGACTTCATCCTCCCCTTCGGTAATCTGCGCGAAGGACGAGCCGCCCGGTTCCGTGCCAATATCGTCATCGTAACGAAATCGCCCGAACAGCTCAAACCCCTCGAAAAACACACTATCATCACACACCTCAAACTGAGACCCTATCAGAAAGTATTTTTCAGCTATATCCACTATTGCGACCCGCTGCCCCTCCTGGGATTCTCTCCGCTGCCGCTCAACACCCTCGACTCGGTCCTTATTGTCACAGGCATTGCCCATCCCGAGACCATGCACCAGTATGTTCGCGGCATCTGTCCCACAGTCTCCACCATCAAATACAGCGACCACCACAAATACACGCTCTCCGACATAAAGCGTATACGCAAGACCTTCGACCACCTGAGTGGCGACCGCAAAATCATCCTCACCACCGAAAAGGATGCAGCCCGCCTGCGTGAGCTTGCCGCCAAAAATGCATTAATTGGACTCCCGGTATACTATATGCCAATCGAGGTGCGTATCCACCAGAACGACGAAGACAATTTTGACCAAACCATTCAGACCATCGTCAAAGAGAATATTCTTTTCCTCAATAGAGTACAAAAAGCCAAGTTTAACTTCTAACTCCTCTACCATGAATATTGAAATCTGTGCCAATTCCATACAATCCGCCTCCAATGCTTGCCTGCCCGGTGTTACACGCATCGAGCTGTGCAGCCATCTGGACGTGGGCGGACTCACCCCATTGTATCAAGATATAGACTACTGTGTGCATCAGCTCCACCTACGCACCCATGTGCTCATTCGTCCCAGGGAGGGCAATTTTGTATACAGCACCGACGAGATAGAATTGATGCTCAAACAAGTGGAACAATGCCGCAGTCTTGGCGCACATGCCATCGTAGTAGGATTCCTGACCGATAAAGGTGCCGTCGACACTGCTCTCACCCGCAGATTTGTCGAGCTTGCCCAGCCCATGGAGGTCACCTTCCACCGAGCCTTCGACGAACTGAAACAGAACCCTCTCGAAGCCCTCGAAGACATCATAGGTTGCGGCTGCGATAGGATACTTACATCCGGGCTACAACCCACGGCCGAACTGGGTATGGAAACCATCCACGAACTGGTGGAACATGCTGCTGGCCGCATCTCGATTATGCCCGGAGGCGGCATCACTCCGACCAACGTGGCACGAATCGTCGACGCAACCGGTGTCAACGAAGTGCACGGTTCGTGTAAAACCACACTCCCTGACGGCACCGTACAAACCGACCCCAAAATTGTCAAACAACTTATAGATGCATTATCCCGATGAAAACAAAGCCCATCTCATTTCGCATCCGTGCTACCCTTATTCTCGTTCTTTCCCTGCTCCTGCTCTTCCCCTCCTGCAACCGCAACCCCCATTTCATTACAAACAAAGAATACCGCCAACAGGTTGAATCCGACTTTGCAACACGCAGTGCCGACCTCAACTTCGGGGCTCTCTCCCTGTGCCTCGACACCCTCAACCGTTCCGAACGCGAGGCCATGCAGTTCCTCTATGCCTACATGCCTTATAGCGACCTTGCCGACTATACTCCCGACTTCTACATCGACCAGGTGCGCTATGCCTTTGCCGCACGTGAGCAGATGCCCTGGGGGAAAACCGTACCCGAAGATATATTTCGACATTTCGTGTTGGTATACCGTGTAAACAACGAGAACCTCGACACTGCCCGCATGGCGTTCTACCACGCGCTGAAAGACCGTGTGCAGGGAATGACGATGGAGGAGGCTGCCTTGGAAGTGAACCACTGGTGCCACGAGCATGTGGCCTACCGTGCAGCCGACAGCCGCACCTCCGCACCCCTCGCCACCATGCGCACCTCCCTGGGCCGCTGCGGTGAGGAAAGCACCTTTGCCGTCACCGCTCTCCGCTCCGTGGGCATTCCCGCCCGGCAGTGCTATACCCCCCGCTGGGCGCACTGCGACGACAACCACGCATGGGTTGAGGTGTGGATTGCCAACCCCGACGGCAAGGGCGGCGAATGGAAATTCCTCGGTGCCTGCGAGCCCGACCCCGAACTCAACATGGGATGGTTTGCGGTGCCCAGCACCCGCTGCCTCATGGTGCACAGCAAGGCTTTTGGTCGCTACCACGGCGATGAGGAGGTAGTCAAGCAGACCGCCCTCTACAGCGAGCTGAACCTACTAAGCCACTATGCCCCTACACGCCACGTCACCGCTACCGTCTGTGGTCCCGACGGCAAGCCCCTGCCCGGCACCCGCGTGAAATTCAAAATGTACAACTACGCAGAATACTACACATTGGCCGACTATGAGACCGATGGACAAGGCCAGGCGAGCCTCACCACAGGTCTCGGCGACATATTGGTATGGGCCACCGACGGCACGCGCTACACCTTCAGCAAATTAGATGTAAGAAAAGACAGCATTATAACATTAACCCTGTCCGACAAGTCGGACCTGTCGGACAAGTCGGACTTGTCTGACCAGTCTGACCAGTCCGACATAGTGCTCTTAGATATAGTCCCGCCCGTGGCCGGTCAGGCCAAGGTGACTCCTTCCGACGAGGCCGTTGCCCGCAACGCCCGCCGTCTCGCCTACGAGGACTCCCTGCGTAATGCCTATACAGCCACCTTCCCCACCAAGGACAACTTCAAGAGCTACCTACCCAAAGACTGGCTCTGGAATCAGGATTTGTTCTCTGATGCTCAAGTGTGGGAAATCGTCCACAAGTCCGAAGGCAATTACGCCGAGATATACAAATACTTTGAGCACTGGCCAGCCCAATACCGTTCAGGCGAGCATATCTACGACTACCTCAAGTCCTATTCCGACAAAGACCTGCGCGACATCACCGCCGATGTGCTCCAAGCCCAAGAAACAGGCTTCGACTGGCTGAACCGCGTCAAAGGCACCTGCACCAACGCCCTCTATACCTACGACGTCTATAAGAAGGGCATCCTCCCCGCTCGCATCAGCAACGAACTGGTACGCGACTGGCGACAGCCCCTGTTAAAGGGAATGACAGATTTTGCAAACTGGGTTGATTTGTCCGATAATGGGAGGACGTATCTAAAGCAGAGAATGCAGCCAGAGGCGTATAAGCAAGATTATGAGGCATTGAGAAATTGGACGATTGAGAATATTGCGGTGGACGACACAGGCAACTACTACAATTGCCCCATCTCCCCCATGGGTGTGCTCCGACTGCGCCATGCCGATGCCCACAGTCGCGACATCTTCTTTGTGGCCGCCTGCCGGGCATTCGACATCCCCGCCTACCTCGACAACGCCACCAACACCATATACGTGTGGGACGGCACCGCTTGGCAAAAGACCAGCCTGGCTAGTAACACTAGTACTACTAGCAATACTAGAACTACTAGCTCTTCTAGCCTCACCCTCACCTATCATGGCAAAGAGCCCGCCACCCCCATCTACTACCCCCACTTCACCCTCCAGAAACTCGAAAACGGCGACTTCCGCACCTTCGACTTCGAGGACGACCCCCGCATGGCCTCCTTCCCCGCCACCATCGAGCTGGAGCCTGGCACCTACTGCCTCAGCACCGGCAGCCGCTACCCTGAGGGCGATGTGCTCAACCGCTTGGAGTTCTTCACAGTTGGTGAGGGGCAGCATGTCACCAAGGAAATCATATTGCGTCCTTTGGTAGACCGCAATAAGCAGAACCTCCCCTCCCTCTCCCCCACCCTCTCGGTGATGGAAGGGGTTACCCTTGCCGACTATGCCGGCACCACAGGGTGCATTCTGGCCTTCCTGGGACCTCATCGCGAACCCGCCAAACATCTGATAAAAGAGATGCTACAGAACCAAAAGGCTTTCCTGCAATGGGATGGAATGTGCTATATCACCACTACCGACCCCGGAAATGCCGATCTTCTGCAATTGCGTAACACCGATATTGCTAACCTTGCACCCAACCACCGCGACCCCATTGAGAAAACCGTGGCCAAAGCACTAAACCTCACAGAATACGAATATCCCCTGGTAGCCGTTGTTGACAACGAAGGGCATATCCTCTTCCACAATGCCGGCTACAGCATCGGACTTGCCGAACAGTTGCTCAAACACTGTCGATAGGCTATTTCTCGTGGAGCACTTCGATAACACCGAAGTGTTGAGTCCAGATATTCACACCATGGGCTTTGAAGTAGAAGAAGTAGGTGCCCGAGGGTGCATGTTGTCCAGCAGGGTCCCACCAGTCACTCTCTGATGCGATATTGTGTTTGTGGTAAATGCAGCGCCCCGTGCGGTCGTAGATAAGCAGCTCACTATACTTAAAGCAGTTATGCTCCAATAATCCACCGATAACAAAACGGTCGTTCATTCCGTCGCCGTTGGGTGTAACCACATTGGGGTATGTAAGAGTGGTATCGCAATGATCTCCATTCCAGAAGATGAAGAGGTTGTAGTGGACAAGACTATCGCAGCCCGCTGCACTGACGGTGCGGAATATATAGTCCGCCACAGTGTCGTTGAACACAGTGTCAAGAACAAACCAAGGCAACTGGTTCTCCTGGATTGTGTCGTATAATAATGTGTCGCGATTGGGTATGACATGGAGGATGAACGTGACTATGCTGTCTTCTCCGTGGCTTCCTGTGTACTGGAACTGCCCTGCCTCTCCATCATGGCTAAACCAAGCAGTATCATATTGCACGGGCAGGTCTCCCTCACAGGCGTAGTAGTGTACAGTATCGTAGATATCATGATACACAAAGAGATGGTAATAAATAATACTATCACACCGTGACGTAGTGTCTGGCCGCCTGATGGTTGTATCGGTTTCGGCATAGAAGAATAGGTCAAAACGGCTCCACGGCAGTTGGCTCTCAAGGACAGTGTCGCTGTGCTCGGTCATCGAACGGGGATGAATATGAATATAAATGCTGTCTGTATAAACGATATCTCTATCCGTGTCAAATGCCTCGATGATATAGGCACCCTCGGCAGTGCTGTCGGCATGGAGGATAAAAAATGGCGGGCGGGTGATAGTATGCCCGTTAGGGCAATGCAGAGCCACGCTGTCTGCCTGATTGATGCGATATATGAATGTGATGCTGTCGTATTCGCAATATGCCGTGTCCATATCAAAGAGGACGTACCCGGCAGGGGCATAGTCGGTGAGGTAGGTGTAGGCCGTTCCGCGAAGGCTGTCAGTCTCGATAACGGCCAAAAGAAAATTGTCTACGCTGCACGACACGGTCATTACAGAATCCCATGGTACATAAGAGCTGACATCCTTGTTGCACCACGAGAGCTCAGGCTTTTGCGGCACAGGGCGGAAACTATCAGCGGTGAGAATGGCAGGATTGCCATTGAAGAGTACGTCGCCCACGGCACGTGTAGGAATGACCATGTGGATGGACAAACTGGTGCTGTCGGCATGGAGGTATGAAATCTGGTGCGACCCCGAACCGACCAGATGGGGAACCACGGTGGCGGCCATCATCTCGTTGGGAGCCTGCTGGTGTGTCATCCCCAAAGGGCGTTCACTCCGAAAGTAGTGTACTGAATCGTGGAAATTGGCCCATCCTACATTCCAGTCCATGCCACCTGAGTTGGCACCTCCTCCAGGCCAAATACGATAAGCACCACTATCAATGTAGTCGGTTGCGCGGAACAAGTCGGAAGAGGTAAAGCCATTAATCCTCACATACTCCATACCCCAATGCGAGAGAGGTAACAGCTGCTCGCCTGCGGGGTTGGAATGGCTGGCACTGGTACGCGACCGCATAGCCTTGTCCGAGAAACTGATGGCTATCGGCTGGGAGGCGTGTATTTTGGCTTTCATGAAACCATGGGCCGCTGGCGGGCTTTGGAGGGCGTAGGACTGTCCGCGATTGAGCGTCACGGTCACGGTGTCGCCCAAGCCTACGGTGTCCAACATGGCGATGTTGCCTCTGTTGACCCAGCGGGGGGCAACAATGAAAAGGTGGGTGCTGTCCTCGGTGGCTATCATCGTAATGCTCTGCCCTTCGGCAGAAGGACGGTAGGGTAACGGCGTCAGCACCTGAAAGTCGGTGCCGAGGGCGTTGCGCCCCTTCAGCGTGAAAGTCTCGCGCTGTGCTGTTGTGATTTGGTAGTAGCAGGTGATGGGGGCGGTGGAAGTGATGCAGTAACCGCGATTGAGGACGGTATTATAAGGGTCAGTGACGCTGTTGGCATACTCGCTGTTGCTGACAGTATATGTGGTGTGGTCGTGGGCTACTATCGTGAAAGAAGCCTCAGGCATATAAGGGTTGCCTGGCTGTGAAATGGTAATGTCGGCGGGTTGATCGTAAGTGTGGAACACAAAACGCCCCGGGTTGGATGTCGGCGGCAGGGCAAACCAAAAGACTGTGTCGGTCTGTGCATGACAGACTGAGCAAAGCAACAATATGGCTATCAATAATAACCGCTTCATTTATTCCGCTAATCCTAACCAGAGTTAGGATATAACGTGCAGTGATGAGAATTATTGTGTTGACGATAAGGGAAAAAGTGATTATTTCTCGTGGAGCACTTCGATAACACCGAAGTGTTGAGTCCAGATATTCACGCCATGGGCCTTGAAGTAGAAGAAGTAGGTGCCCGAGGGGGCATGTTGCCTGGCAGGGTCCCACCAGTCACTCTCTGATGCGATATTGTGCTTGTGGTAGATGCAGCGCCCCGTGCGGTCGTAGATAAGCAGCTCGTTATACTTAAAGCAGTTATGCTCCAATAGCCCACCGATAACAAAACGGTCGTTCATTCCGTCGCCGTTGGGTGTAACCACATTGGGGTATGTAAGAGAGGTATCGCAATGATCTCCGTCCCAGAAGATGAAGAGGTTGTAGTGGACGAGACTATCGCAGCCCTCTACACTGATGGTGCGGAATATATAGTCCGCCACCGTATCGTTGAACACAGTGTCAAGAACAAACCAAGGTAACTGGTTCTCCAGGATTGTGTCGTATAATATTGTGTCGCGATTGGGTATGACATGGAGTATGAACGTGACTATGCTGTCCTCTCCATGGCTTCCTGTGTACTGAAACTGCCCTTCCTCTCCATCATCACTAAACCAAGCAGTATCATATTGCACAGGCAAATCCCCCTCACATGCGTAGTAGTGTACCGTATCGTAGATATCATGATATACAAAGAGATGATAATAAATAATGCTATCACACCGTGACGCAGTGTCCGGCCGCCTGATGGTTGTATCGGTTTCGGCATAGAAGAATAGGTCGAAACGGCTCCACGGCAGCTGCCTTTGGACAATAGTATCATACCATTCGGCACTGTTGGCTGCGTAAACCATTATATCGATAGAGTCCACAACAATAGGATCTTCCCCCTGATTGCGATACCCATATAGCCAATAACGACCGCTCATGGAACTGTCTGCCACAATAGCCGAATCTGGCACCTCTTGGGTCATTCCGTCGGGGCCTCTCATCATTACGTGAGTGATATTATGGGTAGTATAGGTAAATCTTATACTGTCGCCTTCACAAAACTCAGAATCCATATTAAAGCTTACAGATGCCGGTGGAGCATAGTCGGTCAGAATGGTGTAGGAGAGTCCTGAAACCGAGTCATACTCTATCACTCCCAACATAAAAAGGCTGCTGTCGCAACGTATGTTCATCACTCCACCTATCGGGAGATAGTCTGTTACCTTTTTACAGCACCACGAATGAGACGGGTCACCCACCAAAGGTTGGAAGTCGGAAGCAGTAAGCACTGTGGAATCCCCGTTGAAGAGAATATGATTGACTCCCTCACTGCCTACCACCATCTGTATCTTTACTTCTAAGCTGTCTGTACACAAGTAAGATATTTGGTGCGAACCCGAAAAATCTATATCCGGCAACACTGAGAAACCCACTCCTGTGGACGAATCATCCCATCGCTGCAATACACCCACAGGATACCCAAACTCGAAAAGGCGTGCTGTATCGTATGCCGGTAAATCAAAAGTGGGATAGAGAAGAGAAACCCCGTAATTAGTCCATTCCGACCCACCCGTCAAAGTCCCCTTTACAACACCGCCTATTGAATACTGGTATGTCCCACTATCAACACAGTCTATGACCCGGTAATTGTCAACACCGCTTGGCCAGTCTTGGAATAAGACATATTTTTTGCCCCAGAAATCTATAGGCAGAAGCTGTTCTCCCACACGGTACATATTATGCATGATCAATTCAATAGGATCATTGGTGGCGTTAACGGCAATGGGTTTGGTGGAATGGATGACAGTCTTTATCAAATCGGTTAGGCAATTATATGACTGTACTGCGTAGCTCTGCCCCCTGTTCAGAATCACTTTAACAGTATCGGCGCTTGTAATGCCCCCATCCAATACGATGGAGTTATTCCCCGGCCATGATGGTGGTATTATCCAGACCTCTGTGCTGTCTTCTGTGGCTACAATTTCTATGTTTTCATGTCCTCCTCTTCCATTTTCCCAACATATAATCCAATGCGGTATTAACACTTGGAAGTCTGTCCCCAAGGCGTTGCGGCCTTTCAGGGTGTATGTCTCACGGTTGACCGAGGTGTTCTGGTAATAGCATGAAATGGGTGCAGTGGAATGGATGTATAAGCCTCTATCCAGAACGGTATTGACAGGTGTGGTCTCGACCATACCCACCAAGCCCGAAAGGTCGTATACGGCCACCCCATTTGCCGGAAGCACAACAGTCGAAGTAGGAAAAAAACTGTTGGCGGGCTGCTCCACTGTAACGGTGGCTGGCTGATCGTAGGAGTGAAAGACAAACCGAATCGGGATTTCATCAAAAGAACCTGACTGATGGAAATCAGGTGCGGCAAACCAGAATGCAGTATCGGTCTGCGCATGGCACACTGTCGCCATTAGTATAATGAATATCAGAATATTATACCTAATTTTCCCCATTGACTTTTGTCTCATATTAAAAAGCAAAAGTACAAAAAAAATTCCATTCTCTCTCAAAAAAACAAAGGTCGTCCTACTTTTCTCTAAAGTAAAACGACCGTTGCTATAGCAGCGATGGTTTAAAAACGGAATCGCATACGCTACTTTTTGATGTAGGAGAGGAAGTCCAGATCAATGCTTAAAGCCAGGAATGGCTTCATAAGCCACGACTTGGCAGTTACGTCGTCGATGGTCTGAGTGGCTCCAATCACATCGCCTTCCTTATAGCCGGACACCAGAACATTGTATTCTGCAATGTTCACTCCCACCGTAAAGTAGAAGAAATCCACAAAGCGGAACGAGGGTCCCACATAGAAGTTCTTGAAAAGGTTGCTACCGCCAAAGCCCACATAGATTCCCAAATCATAGGCAAAGTCTTGGTCGAACTTTCGCACTTCGGGAGTCCTGATTTTGGTATCTCCAATAGTGCGCGACTTGTGGTCCTTATTAAAATACTGGGTGAAATCCCACAGCATGACCGAGGCACCGGTGACAAAGTCGAATTCTATGTTGCCCGCATTGCGGTTGCGGAGCACCTTGTCATACTTTCCGGCCTCGGCGGCGGGTTGCAGGCGCACCTCCCAGTTAGGGGTACGGTAAAACCGCATGGCTATGCCCTGTATGGCACGCACTTTCTTCTTGCGGTTGGTGGCCTCGCTCACCCGGGCCTCTGCGTCCTTGGCGCGTTGCAGCAGGTATTTGTTTGCTTCCTCTTTGCGCACATTCTCCAACTCGGCAGTACGCACCAGCCTATTGAGCGAGTCGACCAAATGGCGGTAATGGTCCCGGTCAGCCTCTATCTTGTTCTGGTCCACACCCGACTTGGTGAAGATTTCCTTATAGAATTTCTCCTTTTCGGCCATCAGGGCTTCACGTTCCTGCATATTTCTGAGCATGGAACTGTCAATGACCTTCATCACCACAGTGTCGGTGTGGAGAAGCACCACAGTGTCGTGCACCAACAGCCTGATGGTGTCCTGCCGCGGATAGGGCACAGTGTCCTGTCCCCGCAACTGCAAGGTCGCAAGCAGGCTAAATGCCAAGAGGATGATATATCTGTATTTCATACCACAATAGGATTTCGATACGCTGAAGCTCACGGGTTGGCAGGGGCATCAATGTTTCAGACGGTCAGCCAACTCGTCGAGGGTAAAGGTACTCTGTGTGCCTGTGGCCATATCTTTCACCGTGAGGTTCTGCGCGGCTATCTCGTTCTCACCCACAAATACCACGTATGGCACACGGCTGCGGTTGGCAAAATCCATCTGTTTCTTCATCTTGGCATTGTCGGGATATACCAACGTGCTGATGCCGAGAGAGCGCAAACGGGCTGCACACTTGATGCAGTACGGCATACTCTCTGCTCCGAAATTGATAAAGAGCACCTGGGCCGACTGTCCCAAGTCGGGAGGAAATTTGTCCAGTTCTGTAAGTACATCGTAAATGCGGTCGGCACCAAACGAGATACCCACACCCGACACATCGGGCATACCAAAAATACCAGTCAGATTATCATAGCGGCCACCGCCACAAATACTTCCAATAGTGACATTATGAGCCTTGACTTCAAATATAGCCCCGGTATAGTAGTTCAGTCCACGGGCCAGGGTAAGGTCGAGCTCCACATGGCAGGCCGGCTGCACAAGGTCGATATAGCCGAACAGTTCTTTCAACTCCTCCACGCCCTTGGTGCCCACAGCATTGCCGTTGAAAAGCACTGCCAGCTGCTGCAACTTGTCGTTGGCCGAACCAGACAGCTCGAAAACAGGGTTGAGGGCCGTGATTTGCTCCTGTGTAAGGCCACGCTCGGACAACTCGGCACGCACGTTGTCAATGCCTATTTTGTCCAGCTTGTCAATAGCCACAGTGATGTCCACCAACTTGTCGGGTGCACCTATAAGGTCGGCAATACCGGCCAGCACTTTCCGGTTGTTGATTTTCACCGTCACCTCTATCCCGAGTTTCTGGAACACCGCATCTATCATCTGAACCAGTTCCAACTCGTTAAGGAGCGAAGTGCTTCCTATCATGTCGGCATCACACTGGTAAAACTCACGGTAGCGTCCCTTCTGAGGACGGTCGGCACGCCACACGGGCTGAAGCTGATAGCGGCGGAAAGGAAAAGTAATCTGATCACGGTGCTGTACTACAAAACGGGCAAACGGCACCGTAAGGTCGTAGCGTAGGCCTCGGTCGCAGATGCGGGGCGCCACCTTGTGGTAGTCCTGTGTAAAATCCACATCCTCCATAAAGTTGCCCGAATTGAGCACTTTGAACAGGAGTTTATCGCCCTCTTCGCCATATTTCCCCATGAGGGTGGAGAGGTTCTCGAGCGAAGGGGTTTCAATAGGCTCGAAGGCGAAGGCTTTGAACACTTCGCGTATGGTATCGAATATATAGTTGCGACGCGCCATTTCGGCTGGCAGAAAGTCGCGCGTGCCTTTAGGAATGCTGCACTTCATAATCTTTCAGTTTAAACTTTGAGATTATATATAACACCAAACGGGGCTTTTTATTGTATTGCCAGCGTAAAAAATATACAATAAACGGCAACTCTCCCCTATTTTGCCAAGATCTCCAACATCTCCGCCGGAGTCACCACGATGGGTGCCTTGGGGAAATGCTTCTTATTGCCTGTGACCAGATATGAGCCTTCTTTCGACAAAGCCACCTCATAGAACACGGCGTCCGACGCATCTGGGAAGACCTCGCCACTGAAGACACGCTCCATCATGATGACTTTGTCCATCAATGTCCTTATCAGTCTTGCAACACTTAGGTGCAAAAAGCCGAACTTTGCACGGCTCAGCACATCGTTGTATTCTGTAATGATTTCCTCATTGTACAGAGGCACTAACTCTCCTTGGCCGATATCCTCTACCACCTTCACTGTCGGGGATACCGCGTTGTGAGTAATCATTGCCGACACCAAAACAATGGAGTCAATTACAGCATACTTCATTTTGTCGCCTGTTTTCTGCGTTCTGCACGTGCCTGTCTGATTTCTTCGTCAATCTCCTCCATCGTCATATCTGGGGTGAGACCAGCGTCCGCACGAGTTCTCATCTCCTTAAAGGCTTCGAGGAAGTCATCTTTCCCCGATTTGATAATAAAGGGGATACAACGCTGCTGCACTACAGCGTTGGCAAAAACATTCATTGCCGTGTTGGCACTCATGCCAAACTCCGCACATAGCGCGTCGAACCTTGCTTTCAATTATGAGTCCATCCTCACGGTCATTGATACCTGTGCCATATTCTTATTGTTTTCTCCTTTTAATGCAAAACAATGGCAATTTATTGCATTATGGCGTAAATTTATTTCTAATAGATTTCGAATTGTCTCAGAAGTCTTATGGTGTAAGTCATGCCTTTTCCTTATTATCCCTTTTCAGCCACCCAAGCAGACAGAACCCATATCTCTGCCAAACGACCGCGATTTAACTATTGATTTACGTGTGTAAAGATACGACTTTTATTCAATATACAAGCATATAATGGATAAAATTAGCATTTTTTATCCATTACACGTTTCGATAATGAATATATCAGATAATATACGATTGTTTCAGAAGTCTTATGATGTAAGACTTGCCAGTGGCGGTGGTGAGGGTGAGAAGGATTGCCTGATTACCAGAATTTTTGGGAGTAGTCTGGCCGAGGATGTAGCTGTTTTCCCTGCGGGGAGGAGAAGGGTTATTTCTTATCAGCAGCCCTTCATGTCGGTGAGCCACACCTTTACGCTGTCACTTTCAAATCTCAACTTGAATCGTGACGTGATGCATAAAAGAGCCGGGGTATGCCACCCATGACGGCTCGTCGCCCTCCACCTTGATGCGCACGTTATCAGCGTCATTCAAACAAGTATACGGTGTCATAAATATGCCAACTATTTTTGTATATGAACTCGCATCTTTATAAGTGACATCGGAAATATCTTTGCAATGTCAGAAATATTGCCAATACGGATTTCTAATGGTTTTGAAATATTAATTTCATCATCAAGAACCAAGTATCGCAGTTCACTTTGGTTTCTATAATACATTGTTTTCATAAAAGGGCTTATTGGCATATACTCCGCAATGGTTGCATCATAATAGGACACTTTATTGCTCCAATATCTACCCTTGTAATGTTTATCAAGCTCTTTCCGCAATCTGTTGTTAAATTCCTTATGGTTATGAATAAAAACGATACGAAAATCACTCTTATTTGTATTGACGAGCTCTAATAGTTCCTTTTTGTTTGTGTCAAAAATCAATTCCCATAAGTCTCCTTCAATCTCTTTCATTGAATCAACCATAGGCGCGTCTTCATCATTCAAATGCCATAGGCAAAACAGCTTTTCATTAAGAAGAGTACTTCGATATGATACTATTTTTCCTCTATCAACAATACCAGCTCCCTCAAAAGGATCACCCTGTTCGCTAATCGGAGATTTGCGAAAGAAATCTGTACAATTAAAATATACTAATCCCTCATCTATGAGTTGTTGCATATATTCCTTTTTGCCAAATTTCATAACAAAGAGTGTCTGTCCTGACGTATGACTTTTACCAATCATTATCACCTTTACCCTCTATGTCTTCAATAACTTTATTTATTGTTTCATTCATTTTCGTAAACCAACTATTCATATAACTGAGACTATTCACACGAATATAGCTGAATGGATGTTCCTCATCATCATCAATAAAATAAACCCTTAATATACGAGGTGAATTAATACGTATTTTCCCTGCCTTGAACTCAATATTATAAGCATAATAAATACGCCGATCGCTATAACCTCCACCAAATACCTGCTTTGTATAGGTAACTGATGAATTAATTGTTAACAATTGGTTAGGAACTTTACTAATCTCGTCTTCGCTATCAACATATCTCTTTGTTACAGATTTCAAAGCAGATTTATAAAGTTGAGCTGCACTTTTACCTTTGAAATTAAAAACATAATAATCCTTGTCTGAATTTGGAATGACAAAAACAGAATTATTGTTGATTTGAAAATCAACTTTGTTCTGAGCATTCAAACTCAATGATAGGAATACTATCATTGATATAAAAAACAACTTCTTCATCTTTTTTTTATATTGGGTTCCTTTCTTTTCAGCCATCCAAACAGACAGAACCAATTTATCTGTCGGTCGACCATGAATTAACTATTGATTTAGGTGTGCAAAGATACAACTATTTTCTCATTTTACAATGAATAATCCATCTATTATTACACAAAAAGATGTAACCGTTTAATAATCCACTAATTACATTATAATTATTTTTTATTGTATTTCTTAAAATGTACTTGTTGTAGAGCGAATTTGTAAGCACGGTACTCGCCTTTTTCCGCATCATTCCAATGACCAATAAAGACACCCTCTACGGCTACTTTTTGGCGGTTATCTTACACCGTTGTGAATCAGTCATTTATCTTACATATATTTTACCTTTCTTTTAGTTTTATTTTACCTTTTATTTAGCTTAGGTAAACAAAGAAGAGAATAAAAAAAGGCAAAAAGAAAAGTAACTAGAAAACACATAAGGTAGCTACTTGTTTACTGCACAATCAAGAAAAATGCTGAGAACGTACCGCTGTATGTTCGCTCTACCTTCGCTGTAGGTTCGCCCACCAGAGCGAACCTAAGGCGTACCCCAAAGGGAGCTTCAACGGGTTTGGAAACGCTCCGCGCTACAGCTACAGTTGCTACAGTTCCATACACCACTAATCGGTCATTGGGGGGTCCTCCTATTGCAGCTCTACAAAAAAGAAGGTTTTCGAACTGTAGCAACTGTAGCATAGCACCCGCCACATCGAGCTACCCACTGAATCAGAGAAGGCGGGGAGGGAGGCGGCGAGGAGGATTGAGAGGAGGAGAAGATGTTTAAAAGGGGATGCTTGTTTCATGGTGTTGTTTTTTGAGGGTTAATGGGAATTGAAAATTGATATAGGGGGGGGTATTGTTCAGGGTGTTTTGAGCATCCAATCGACAGCGTTTACCTTGCGGATGCCATTGATGTCGGTCACGAGGTCGCGGTCGAGGGTGATGAGGTAGCGGCTATAATGGTCGCCAAGGCTTCCGAAGGGGCGAATCTCGCGGGCAAGGGTTTCGGGTGAGTTGTTCACGGTGTAGGACACCTGATAATACTCTATCGTGTCCTGCCGTCGGGCGA
>Ga0247611_10001440_pt1 | contig 42265 bp, 42 predicted proteins | sample 177DNAGHGhighgp2_FD_192422 | JGI IMG/M metagenome (GOLD analysis project Ga0247611, IMG submission 192422) | Sheep rumen microbial communities from Palmerston North, Manawatu-Wanganui, New Zealand - 1770 DNA GHGhigh gp2 | ecosystem: Host-associated > Mammals > Digestive system > Stomach > Rumen... | reverse complement strand
GAAAATGACAGGGGATTTAGATAGACAAGCACTCTTTATTATTGAAAATGTAAAGAACCTTAAAAATCCTTTAATATTAAAAGAGGTAGGCTCTGGTTTAAATGATAATAGAAAACAGATACAAACTCTTATTAAAATGATAATGAGTAATGAGGTGAATAATATTTATGTCACCTATAAAGATAGACTTACAAGATTTGGCTTTAATTATTTAAAAACCATGTGTGATGCAAAAGGTGTAGAGATAATAGCTGTTCAAGACATAAGTAAGAAAAAAAGCATACAAGAAGAACTTGCAGAGGGTAAAGCAGATATACTTGATAGAGTAGTTAAAGCTCTAGACAGCAAAGATGTAACAATAGATGAAATCAGAGATATAGTTGACGGTAAAGATATAAAAGATTTTATGGAGTAATTTATCATGGCAAAGCGTGAAGTAACAATAGAAACAAGATTACAATTAAATAATCCTCTTGTTACTTACATAAATGATTATGTTACAGAATATAGTAAAGTAAAAAGAGAAATTTGGCAAGAATTAACAGATAAGAACCATAATACTAGGTTTAAAAGTCTTGCTGATTATAAGAAATATTGTCGTGGTCATTATAATCTTTTAGGTCGTACTATAAATTCGTTAATATTTGAAGTTCAAGGCATAATGAACTCCTATATGGAGCTTAAAAAGATTGAACTTCAATCTTTAGATATTAAGATTGCTAATAAAAAGAAAAAGATAGCTAAACTTAAAGTCGAGTTAGATATTTTAAAATACGAAGTAGCAAGAAATTTTCGTATGGAAGTTAATCTTCATAAATATCATGCTAAAAAGCAGAGTCTTTATTATCAACAAAATAAACTTAACAAAATGATGCAACAAAGGGATAATCTTGATTATCAAATAACAAATGCTATCTATAGTTTATGTTTTGGTTCTAAAGAACTATTTAGTAAACAATATAGATTAAGAGAGAATGGTTTTAAGTCTCATTTGGGTTGGTACAATTCTTTTGTTAAAAATAGAGATAAAAATATTCTCTATGTAGGCTCATCTAATGAAACATTTGGTAATCAAATGTTTCAAATGACTTATGATAGAAATACAGATAAATTCACAATAAAGTTACGTAAAGAGGATAAGTATTGTAAAAGTGTAGAGGATAAATATATAATTTTAGATAATATAGATTTCAAGTATCGTAGAAATGAATTAAAATCTATAATTAAAGCTTATGCTATTAAGTCTGACGTAAAAGTACCTTTAACTTACAGGTTACATAGAGAAGATAATAAGTGGTATTTACAAGTAATTTTTTCAATAGAGTTCGATGCTGATTATGATTGTAAAACCACAAATAAATATGGAACTATTGGACTTGATTACAATGATGGTTTTATAGAAGTAACAGAAACAAATGCAAGTGGTAATCCAATAAAACAAAAGAGATATGACTTAATTTATCATGGTACAGGTAATAAAGCTAAAACAGAGATACAACAAGTTGTATCAAAGATAGTTACTTATGCAGAGCAATATGGTAAAGATATTATAATAGAAAATTTAGATTTTAAGAAAACAAAGGCTTTACAAGATAAAGCAACTAATTTTAAAGATAAAAATTATAATAGAATGTTACATAAATTTGATTATAGCAGATACAAAGAGACTTTAAGTAACATTTGCTTTAATCATAGGGTACATTTACAGATGATAAACCCTAAAAATACAAGTAAAGTAGGTAAAGAAAAATATGCAACTATAAGAAAAATGACTATACATCAAGCAGCATCTTTTGTTATAGCTAGAAAAGGTCAAGGATTTGATGATACAATAAAGAAATTATCTTAAAATTATTAAATTAGGTTTCTCTATAAGGCAGGTATAAATACCAAGTGAGTTTAATCTGTGGCTTATAGGGAGTTAAAAACCTTAAATAATCCTTAATAGATAAAAGCTATGCAATCACCGTTACAAAATGCTAGGCTTGAATGTTTTGTATGGAGAATAGTAATAAGGATTAAGGATAGGACTTAACAGTACGAGTCGAAATATGAAAGATTTAATATTTTTCCATATTTTAATGTACTGTAATCAAATTACCAGATACTTATGACACTTATTCATTTTATTTAAAAAGATTCATAGCAACCGTAAGAGGTTTGGAATTAGAAATATTAAATTATCCAAAGAGTGCAATTTTTGAAATAGCATCGGATACATATAGAAGTGAATCTGTAACTAGTGGACTTAATACAGAATTAATCAATAAATTGGGTGATATTAGTGATGAGGTTAAATATAAGCTACAATTAGCAATGTTTATAATAAAAATGTATAGATATACTGACACTCATAGTATACGCGAGTTCATTGTTAACGGAATGAGTTTTACAGAAGCAAAAGCTATCATTAAGAAGTATTTAAACATAAAGGTAAAGTGACAATTATGAAAAACACCAAACCAATAGAAAATTATAAGGATTTAAGCATCTATAATAAGGAATTGCAGAAAAAGGGATTACCACAATATGAAATAGAAGGACTCTCTGCTAGTAAAGATACCTTAACTTTAAGGGCTATAGGTAGAATAGTAGGTGAGCCAGTTAGTGTTCCATTAATGAAAACACTTGTAGATTTTGTAACAGATACAAAATTTTGTTTTGTAAATACCACTAAGTTATCTAGGATAGACTACCATTTACTTTTAGCCCTAGCTTTTCCAGACTATTTTCAAACTATATTAGGCCCATTAGTTAGCAATTTATTCTTAATGAATACTAATGAAATAGAATTAGGAAAGGTATTATATACCTTTAGTGTACAACGAAACAGCAGGGTATCCTTATCTTTGAAAGAGTACAACGGAAGAAATAAAACACTCTATTTGCCATCTTTTGTGGACTCTATATCAGAAAATGCCTTTAGGTATAAAAAGTCACCCGAATGTATAGTGAGTTATGCAGAGAATTTTAGAATTGGAAACTATGCTTTTTATGCAAGTAACGGTATACGGGTTATAATAACACCTCATTGTATTAAAAATCTAGGTGTAGGCTGCTTTGAGAATTGCAGAACATTAAAGCAAATAAGATTAGACGATAGCCTAACTATAATACCAGAGAAAGCCTTTAGGTTATGCAAATCATTAGAAGAAATAAAGTTACCTAAAGAGCTAAGAATAATAGATAAAGGGGCATTTAGTTATAGTGGAATTACACACATAGACTTTTCAGATTGTACTAAGTTGAAGAAAATAGAGGCAGAGGCTTTTTTTAATTCCACTATAGAAAAAGTTGAGTTTAAAAATTGCATTAAACTATCTAAGTTAAGTCATGATTCATTTGCATATTGTCTTTCACTTAGTAAGTTTGATATGGGAGACACAGATATAGCTGATTTTTCACTTGAAAGATGTTTAGAAGGAACCGTGCCAGAAGAGCTTACATATTCAAAAGTTTATCGTGGAGGAAATGACTTAGAAGACCTTTTAGTTAGTTCCGATAATACTAGAGTAATTGTTGATAACTTTCCAAACCGCTTGATAAGATGTTGGCTTTCCTTACCAGATGAAACGACTATAACTAAAAATATATTGGCAAGATTCATGGTGGACATTTATAAGATGGCCTATGCAAGTCCAAAGGAGTTTATACTTAATGGCATGACGATTAAAGAGGCACAGGAAATTTACAATAAAAATTAATTAACAAAGTAGCACCTTAATTTATTGGTGCTACTAATTTTTTTGTGTATAAAAATTAAGCCAAAAATTATTAATTAAAGATGGAGACAAAGGGGGATTTAGTGAATATGCAAAATACTAAGCCAATAGGGAGTTATAAAGATTTAGCAGCTTATAATGAATATTTAATAACTAATGGTTTAAAACAATACGAAATATTAAAGGTTTCAACTATTGATGATATATTATTTATGACAGACGGTGATTATACCTACAATTTACCATTAATGTCAACTTTAATAGAGTTTATTACAGAGCCAAAGTTTTGTTTTAAAGCTGTTAAAAAATTATTAAGAATAAATTATTATTTATTATATGCTTTAGCATTTCCTAATCATTTTCAAAGTGAGCTAAAGGAAATAGTGGCAAATTTGCTCCTAGTAGACACAAAAGAAATAGTTTTAGGTAAGATGCTTTGTGAGTTTACTCTAGCTGCTAATAATACCGTTGAATTAGTTTTGAAAGAGTATAAAGGAAGTCAAGAAATAATTTATCTTCCAGAGTGCGTGACTAAGATAGGGAAGAAGGCTTTTTGTAAGAAGTCAAAATTAAAAAAAGTAGTAAGTTATGCAAAAAATATCGAAATAGGCACTTATGCTTTTTATAATTGTCGTAGTTTACAAGAGATTGTTACACCTAATGGCACAATTAGTAAACTAAATATGGGTTGCTTTGGAATGTGTACAGAATTAAAAAAGTTCAAGCTAAGTGATGAACTAGTTGAAATACCCCTTGGAGCATTTGAATATTGCAACTCTTTAAAATCATTAAAGTTACCAAGAAAATTAAAAATAATTGGGTCATCTTCTTTTAATAATGCCACATCCCTTAAAAAAATTGATTTTTCTAACTGTAAAAATTTAAGGGAGATATATTCCGATGCCTTTAAGAATAGTGGGCTGACCTCAGTTGACCTTAGTAATTGTAATAATTTGAAACAATTAATGATAGGGTCTTTTACATTTTGTAAGAATCTTAAGACCTTAGATATAAGTAATACCCAATTAAAAGAAGTTCAACTACATGAGATTTTAAATAGAACCCACATTGAGTCAATAAAGTTGCCAGATACATACGAAAAAGAAGCACCAGCCGAAGTATATGATATACAGAGACTATTAAACTCACTTTTTGGTGCCAAATTAGAAATAAGTAATCTTCCAGAAAGTATAATTAGAGAGATAGGTGTAAAGTTTATTAATACCCATAAACTTTCAACAAAACTAATTAAAGAGTCAGATTATAGTAAAGTATATTTGGCTATATTTATAGTAAACCTATTTAGTGATGTTAAAACATCTGTTAAAGAATTTACACTTAACAATATGACATTAGATGAAGCAAGAAAAATAGTTAAGGATAATTTAGGAATTAAGGTGGGGAAAGATGATGAGGAACATTAATCTGAAAGAGAAGTTAGTAATATGAGGTATGTTAAATAATTCAATGACTTTGGCACAAGCCCAAGAAATTTTAAAGGCATATAATAATAAAATAAAACAATAATGTTATCCAAAAAATAAATAGCAAAACATTAAAGATAAAACAAATAAATTATACATAGATAAAGGCATATTTAGGGGGAAAAAGGGAGATATGGCAAATTTATATTATGTGCAGAACACAATTACTTTTTTTGGATTAACAATGATAAAGTTACCACAGATGGGGGATTTTTTCTGTATTAATCCTTATTATAATAAAAATGCAGAAAAAATGAGGGAACTAGCAACAATAGTCAAAACATTGTTCCCTTATCTTGTAGAAGTAAGATACGAAAAGGTAAAAGAAAGAGAATATGAATATGTGCTTTTAACTTCTCTTTGTGATGAATCGTATGAGACTATTAGTACTTTAAATAAAAAAGATTTTATCATTATAGAGGATGGTGCTGGAGATTATATACCACATACAGAGCCTAATCCTTTTTATAAAAATAAAGTATACTTATTTCAGCCAACACTTGTAAAGCACAATGAAATAAAGGAGAAAGCACAAGTATCCCTTGACGGTGCATTGAGTTTGGTAAAGCAGATATACAGTACTAATATTGATGAGTTAAATGACTTTCCAATGTATACACCTTGCCTATTTACCACATCACTAGAAGAGGATTATGGTGTTGACGAGAGTATTGTGAAGGAAATTATGAATTATCTTCATGATGTAATGGGAGTTACTGAATTAATAATCAGTAGGCATCCAAGAGACCATTTTGAGTATAAGCACGATAAAATAAGAACTTATACTTTACCTAATGGTATGGCTGGGCAACTTATAAATCGTATGTTTTTTGGAAAGAAAATATATCTGTTTCCGGGTACAGAGTTAATGTCATCTCGTAATACAGACGTGGCTACATTATTGAATGTACTTCCAAATAATGAAAAATATATGAACAATATGAATAGTATACTGTCATCGCCAATATTCTATAATAGGGTTTATAAAACTTATGTTTTAGGAAAGTGAAATTCTTTACAATTAAAAATAAAATTTCATCCGACTACGCGTTTATAAATAGACGCGTAGTTTTTTTGAGGTAAATTAATGGATAGACAAGACATATTTGAAGCAATAGGAAGGGAAGAAAATTGGACTTTGGTGGAGTCTGCCTATAATATAAGGTATGTGTGCAAGCCATTGCCCGGTTATCGTTGTCCAGATAATACATGGACAAGAATATTAACAACTAGTGAAGAGTACCCTTATTTAATAACAGATAGCATAGGTGGCTTTGAATTATTAAGTGAGAAACAGCTATTTAAGCATTTTGAGTTTGCAGATAAAGGTGGCCCCGATAGAAATAAACTGTTTGAGGGAAAGAAAGACTCTCTATATCATGTGAAGCAGGAGAAAGTTATTACAGATTTTGAACAATTAGAAAATGACTTTTATGAAAGTGATTACTCAGAACCTATAAATGAGGTCACCATAAAGAAAAGATTGATTTATAACAAGGTGCTAGATTGGACCGCTGTAAGAAAAAATAATAAGCCTATATGGGCATTTTATTTAAATGCAAGAAAATATACAGATAATGTCAGAGACTTAAAGATGAAATTCCGTGGTACAGATTACATCTTAAATAAAGATAAGGAGACGAGTAGATTTAAGTATGATTTTTTAATCTGTGATGACCTTTTAATGAGTCCAGACCTTTCTTATATAATACCTATTAAGCATAAGGCATTTGTGTCAAATTATGATATAGGGGAGTTTCCAGAAATAGAGTATACAGCCCCAACCCGTTCAGTAAAGCCACACTCTTTATTTACTGAGGAGGATAGGTTTGAAAGAACTTTAAAAGAGGAGACAAATATAAGGATACAGGAGCATAAAGATATATTGAAAACAGCCCCATCCTTAACCATATTGCTTAGAATCTATGTGTTATTAACACTTCATTATTTATTAGATAGAGCCGAAGTAACAACATTAAAACAATTATTATTTAATAATATGCAATTACAATTTGGGGAGTTATTAGCTGGTAATGATTCTAACAAATTAAGGTTATCTACAAGGGGGTTACTAAGTATAGAAATAAAAAAAATAAGAAATGGAAATATAGCTGACGAGTTTCTATTTAATGCTGGTATAACTCAGAATTTTGAACTTAGAATAATAATAAATTATAAGGCAAGCACAGGGGGAAGAAAAAATTTAGGTATAAAAGAGAAATCTGCTGCAATGCTAAGATATTTAGCAATAGTAGATGAAAATAAAGAAAAATTCAATGAAATTGTTAATGTTGCTTTGACAAGATTCAATAAACATGATATACTGTTTGGAGAATCATTAAAAGAGGCAATAGAAATATGCCCAGATATGTTTAATGAGACAATAGTAAATAATAATGCAAGGATGGAGTATCTCATTACAGATACTTATAATTTACTAATGCAACAATTAAGCGAGAAAGGCTCACGTAGATGGAAGATATTTTAAGGGATGCTTTAAATCAAGAACTGAATATTGGTGACCTTGTAATTTATAGTCAGAATGGTATGCACTCAATACCGGGTATATATTTAGGTAACTCCAAAGTTTATATCAATAAGCTAGCACTTTGTTTAAATGAATTGGGGAAAGTGCTTAAGATATCCACTTTAGATAATATCCTGTATTATCCTAATAATGCAAGTGAAGAAATAAAGAAGATATATAGTGACCTTGAGCAGTCTTTACAGAAATATATTTACTATATATTAAAAAGGCAAGAGGGAATTTCAACACTTAAAGCCGGAGCAATTATTGAAGTTTATAAAAAACAACCTCATATATATTTAGGGAATTATAGTATAAAGGTTCAAGCTAAAGATATTGAAAATCCCTTTGCTCAGACAAATAATGGTTTATTATTTGTTTCCATTATGGAAGCTTGCAAACATAGCTGCCTTTATAAAAATGGAAGAGTATTAAATTTAAACGACTTTGAAGGCGAGTCTGTGTCTGTGTATACTGAAATTATTCATGAAGTAGACACCATTGATACTAATATTATAAGAGAGAAATTATTAAAAGCAAGGCATTATAGGCAGTTTGAGGGTGATAATAATTATCATCGAAAAAGTTTGACACCAAAGATTAGTTCACTTAGGCCAGAATATGTTAAATTTGATAAAATTATCAAGCAGATTAATGTAACAGAGGACATTTCTGCTTGGACTGGTGATTATCATATGCCCCTTGGAGATTTTGAAATTCAGGTAGCACCCTCCTTAGTAAAAATTGAGGATACTATCGGAAAGGACTTATTATGATAGATATATTTGGAAGACCAGTTGAGATAGGAGACCTCATTGCTGATACATCAAAAGATGGGGCATCTGTAAAACTTAATGTATTAGGTATTTATATTGGTGAATCAGCTGGTAAAGATATAATGTTTCGTTCTAAGGTTGTAGGGGAGAGCCTATACCCAGAGGAAAAAATTATATCGGGTTGTATGAGTCTTGAGGATAGACTTGATAGTATGCTATATGATGAGAGTTTGTACGAAAAGAAGAATATCATTAGTAAAGCTTATCATGAGTATATAGTTAATAATGCTATACAGTTTACAGATGATACCAATTGCAAATTAGGAGGAATTTATTTAAACCAGAGGGATAAACTGCCCTATGTTTATTTAGGGAAATATACTATTAGAGAGGACAATTCTGTTATTGCTGATAACTGTTATTTGTATGTGGCAGCTAGGGATTATGCTGTAAATATATACTCAAGAGATAATGCTGCAAAGCATATTGATTATACAAAACAAGTTAAGGATTATTTACATGGTAAGAATCTATTAATAGACTTGGATAATTTCCTAGCTACAGCTTTTGAGTGCTTTCCTTATGGGTATTCTAAGGTATTTTATTATGAGTCCCTTATTGAAATTGCTGCTCTTAACTCTAAGCTATTAAAATATGATTGCTATGGTGTTGGTAATTTAAGAAATGGTATAGGGAGGCCACTTAATTTTATTATTATTAATAAGCCCCTTACAACAGAAATAGACATGGGAATGGTATTTAAGCTTAGAAATAATAGTAACACAAATAGATTAAAGATAAAAGTTTATGACATAGCAAGAGATTTACATGAATTGGAGTTAGAGATACCAAAGGTTTAATTTTGACGGTGGTTCAATATGTGGAAAATAAAGAAAAAATGTTCATTAGAGACTACCACTTGGATTATAAATAATACTCTTAAACTCACAGTAGAAATGGGTCTCTTTGAGAGTGTGTCACTAGCATGTAAGCTTTTAGCCATTTCAAAGAGAGATATGTTAAAGTTTATAATTTCTAAGAGATTAGATGAGTCATTAACAGAATATAGATTTGCTTATGTTGTCAGTCTATTATATCCTTTTGGTACTAATTATGGAGTAGAGGGTGCACAGAAAGCATTAAATGACTTACGTGAGCAACTTATATTTGTTATGGTGACAGCAGAAGATGCACCATCTAGGTTTGAGTTTGCCCAATTTTTCGATATGAATTTTATAGATATTTTGGACTTAGAAAAGAGGGAGACGAAGGGGTTATTGGCATTATTAAAGACACAAATTATATTGGGTATGAAGGATGCTGAATATTCTGACAATGATATAGGAAGAGTGGTAAGATTAAGCCCAGAAGAGCAAAAACTTTATAAATTAAAAATGGTAACAGATGATGAGATACTGTATAAAAATAAAATAAGTGGAAGACTTACAGATTTTGAGGCTTCTACCATTAGACATGAGGCTCTGATTTCTTTGGCTAAATTTGCCACTAAGTTGAATATGAATTATGAGGATTTTGTATCTAGTAGCCAAGATATGCTATTAGATACAAGTGAAGATGAAATCGAAAGTGTTTACATGGAAGAGATGAATAAAAATGCAAAAAAGTAAAAAATTAAATAAATATTCAAAAAGAATAGCCCTAATGCTTTTGTTTCTTTTTTGCCTTATAAGCCCAATTAGAAGTAAGGCATCTAATAAGGAAGTTAAATTAATGAATATTAGGGATGACAGTGTATTTCTCTTGCATTTTAATAGCTATGTGGACCCAAATATGGCATATGGTATTTATACTAATAAAGAGTGTAATCAAGAGAGTTGGATATATACACCAAGTAGAACATTTTATGTAGCTAATGAAAATGGGGAATCTAACGGTGTTGACATATTAGTTTATCCACCTATTGATGAAGTATTAAAAATAGATGATGCTGAAACAAGTGCTAATTGGGGAAATGCTTGCGAATTGTATTTAAAGATATATTATGATAGAGATAGTGAAAAAGTAACCCTTTTGGACGAGCCTGAACTGATTATTCTGGATTTTAATAGTATGAGCAGTGTAGCCAATGGTAGATTAAGTATAAATAATGATGGCTTGTTGGAATTAAATTATGCTCTACCAGTAGAGGCAACAAGTTGTACATTATATGACATACCATTAATTAATTCAAATGATACTGTTACGGAATCAGGTTATATGGGGGGAATGAAAAAGATATTAGATTTGACTGCCTCGGAAAAGAAGTACATCTTTGATATGCCCACTTTTATATTTAAAGACTCAAAAGGCTATGTAATATGTCAAAATAATTATAATATAGATAGTTTATTTATACTACCCTATGCAAATAATAAATATGGTGTCTTTAGTAAAGAGATACTTACTAGTGAAGTAAAAAGTAAGCTTCCTATGAAGCTTAGTAATGGGACAATAGCTAAGTTTAAAAACGTAGTAGATAGCCTCCCAGAAACAGTAAGTGTACAGATGGTAGACAATAGCGTAAAAAGTTATAAAATAAATTATACACTTATTGATGATTCAAAGTATAGAAGTGATGGATATGTTCTTTATAAATACACTATACCCGGCACGATGTTGACTGGTGAGATAAAATATGAGCCAACCACTAATTATCATGGAAAAGTTGAGAATATAAACCCAGATAATTTCAGCTATATTTTAAGTGATGACACAAATGGTGATACTGATGCTATAATAATTTATAAAGTATCAGATGATGATTATATAAAGAAATTTTATAACCCAAATGCAAGTCTTATATATGATAAAATAGATGTACAAAATCTAAAGAATCTGGTGAGTATAAAGGAAATTTCCGGAGAATATAAAATAAATCCAGTTTCATTACCGTTATTGGATTACTCCAATAAAGATAACATACTATTAAAAAGATTAAAAACATTTGGCAACATTTATGATTACTCTTCTAACAGTGCCGATGACGGGGTTAACCTTATTGACATAATAGAGAGATATGGTAATAAATTTAATAAAAAATATGACTGGGAGATGCAAATTCTCAAAAATAATGCTATAACAAATATAATTGAGATACCTAAATTATCCAAATTATAAATTTTGTATCCAATCATATAAAATAATATAAGACTTGTTCAAAAACTCTAAATAAAAACCAAAAAATCATCTTATGAAAAAAAAGGTGGTTATATCTATAATTTTGAAAGGAGAAAAAAATATGCGAAATAATAAGTTGCTCAAAGTTTTTGGATTCATATTTGGAATCTTGGTAGGTGGTGGTATTTCATATTTAATTTATAAAACACTGCAGGATGATATACTGTCAGATTGTGACTATTTTTGCGATGAGCCACAAAATTCTGATTCAGAGTCTTTAAAAGAGAAATTTAAGCGGTCATATACCGTGTTAAAGTCAGACGTTAAAGAAAATGCAGAGTATTTTACAGATAAGATGAAGGACGCAAAGGATAATTTCAAGAAAAAGTTGAATACTTTTACGGAGAGTAATCCAGAAGATTTTGAGGAGCAAAATTAATGGCTAATAAAGAAAATAATAACAAAAAAAATAGCGAGATAATGAAAACTATTATAAATACGCTTGTATTATGGTTTTTTATATTTTTCATATATGTTTCAGCAGGTGGAAATATAAAGGCAACTAATGCCATAGAAGGCGAGCAAGAAAAGGCCACTTATTATAATCCTGAGAAGGTAACCTATAGTACTTATAAAGAGGCCTTGGATAATGGAGAGATTGATACTGTATATATAGATGCAGAAAAAATGGAAATCAGATATACAGTATTAGATGACAATACTAAGGCTATGTCACTTGAGGACAGAAATAAGGTAAAAGATGTAGAGAAATCATGGTATTATCTTGATTATCCGGGTGATGAGGGTACATTTAGAAATGAGGCATCCCTTGGAGATGCACAAGTACAAGCAAGGTCATGGGCATTTCCTGTAAATGCAGCAACAATAGCATTATTCTTAAATCTTTTATTCCCAGTTTTATTTATTTTTATTATGTATAGAATGATGTCTAAGAATGGCATGAATAAAATGTTTGGAATAAATGATACAGGAATATCTGAACCTAATGATAGAGCTGATGCAAGTTTTGATGACATTATAGGTCACGATGAGGCCATAAGGGATATTAAGCAAACATTAGAAATAATGCAGGATGCAAGTAATCATAAAGACCTTGACGTTAAGCCCCCTAGGGGAATCTTACTTATAGGCCCTCCGGGAACAGGTAAGACAATGATTGCTAAGGCATGTGCTAAAGAAGCAGGTTTAAATTTTAAGTATGTAAATTCATCTAAGATAATTGACAGGTTTGTAGGTCAGGGTGCAAATGCTATAAGAAATACATTTAAGGAAGCTAAGAAGGCAGAGCCATGTATACTATTTTTTGATGAAATAGATTCTATTGGTACAAAGCGTTCAGCTGGTTACGGTGCAGATAGTGAGTATAAACAGACATTAAATGCACTTTTGCAGGAGCTTGATGGCTTTAGCACATCAAGTAAGATATTTGTTATGGCTGCAACTAATATGTTTGATTCATTAGACCCAGCCCTAGTAAGACCCGGAAGATTTGACCGTAAAATAACAATTACACCACCTAGAAATATAGAAACAAGAAAGCAGTTACTTGAGCATTATTTAAAGGGTTGCCATCGTGCAAATGATGTAAATCTTGATACAATTGCAAGACAGTTAAGTGGTATGACTGGTGCTGATATTGCACAGATATGTAATGAGGCTAAGCTAATTGCAATTCAACATAAAGAGAGTGTAATTCGTCAGGAGTATCTTGAAGAAGCAATGGATAAGGCTTTCTTTAAGGGGAATAGAACAAAGAACACACAAGAAAAGGACAGAGAGATTGTAGCTTATCACGAGAGTGGTCATGCAATCAGCATGCTTATTAATAAACTTCCTATCGCTAGAATTAGTGTAATACCAAGTACATCAGGAGTTGGTGGAATGGTGGTTAATTCTGATAAGGATAGCATGTTTGCCACAAAGGGTGAATATATTGCGAGAATTAAGTCTTTGTATGCCGGTAGAATTGCTGAGGAATTAATTTACGGCAAGGAAAATATTACAACTGGAGCATCTAATGATATTCAAGTTGCAACTCAGGCTATAGATGAATATATTAATAAATTTGCTTTTGATGGTAAGGAATCACTTCTTTTCTTAGATAAGGAGAAGTCAGTAGGTGGATTTAATTCAGGATATGATAGAGACACTTATGATAGAATGAATGCCATTGCAAAGAAATATTATGATGAAGCAAAGGTAGAACTTGAAGAAAATTTAGATATTCTTAAAGCACTTGCTACTAGACTTCTTGAAAAAGAAACAATGGATAAGGAAGAGGTTGAGGAGTTTTTCAAGGCAGCCAAGGAAGAGCAGGCTAAGAAAGGAAAGAAGACCCCTTCACGTTTAGAGAAAGTTGATGAGGATGCTTTTAAAGAAGTTTCAGAGGAAGACAAAGGGGAGATATCCAAAGAAGTAAAGGAAGACAAAGGGGAGATGTCCAAAGAAGTAAAGGAAGACAAAGTGGAAATTGAAGTATCAAGTCATAGCTCAAATTCTGATTCCGAGAGAATACTCCAGCTTGAAAAGAAGATTTTAGAGCTTGAAAATGAATTAAAACAGGCTAAAAATCATAAAAAGAAGGAGTCACCCCTTGCAAAATTATTAGGCTTATGATACTATAAGAGAGAAATGAGGCAAGTGTTATGAAAATTTCACATATATCATTGCTCTTACTTTTAGCCCTTTTATGTGGATGTTCAAATGGAGTACCCACAAACAGAGAAAGTGATGTGGAGCTTGAAGAAAGCTCCACATTTTCTTTAAGTGAAGATGAAGAGTTAATAGAGAGTAAAGTAGAAACAATAAAAGATACATCAGAAAATATCATAGAAACAACAGATGAAGTTGATGAATATTCAAAGGAAAATGCAGCTATTTCTGGTACTATGGAATCATTAGAACTTATGGGAGAGAACTCCTATAAGGATACAAGGCTAATTATACTAAGTTATGTAGATAATCCAGATGGCATATTCACTAAGTTTAGAGCATTAGCCATAAATGAAAGTGCCGTAGATGATGCTTGGATAGGTCCGGGAATGTTGTTAGTGGATAATGATGAACTTGACAATTACCATAAACAATGCTTTTATGTAGATAAAGATGTACTGTATCATACAAATAATAAAGCAATATTTAATGCTATTGGATATGGCTCTGGTGTTTTAGAAGAAACAAATTTTGTTTGGGCTGATGGAACAAAAGTACAAGTAGAATATGCTACTGAAAAAGAAAGAAAAGATTTAAGAGACGAGGCAGGAATACTTTCATTGAGAGTAGGTGCCTTAGGCTTAGCCCCAATAGTTAAAATGTTTGTATATGATGAGGCAGTGTGGGAAGAACAGAAAGATTTGGGTTATATAGACATTTATCTAAATATGAGAAGACTCGGAATGGATGAATATTTCATCTATGGAGAGCCTGTAAGAGTTTATGATAAATCTGGAAATGATATGCTAGAGAACGGAACTCTTAAATATATGGGAGAACTTACATTTAGAATAGAAAAATACTTGACATTTGAAGATGCATCGAGTATACTAGAACAAATTGACAAAATAGAGTGGGAGACCGAGGATGGTACAAAGTTTAGTGAATCTGTTTTGTCAATGGAACAATATCAGAAAGGTGAATCAAAATAATGAGATACAATTTTAAGGATGTAAAGATTTACAAGCAGGGTGATGAATACACTAAGAATAGCAGTAAAGAAATTTTACAGTATGCAGTAGGTGCTTTACTTTATATGCCAGCAAGTAATACTAAGATTGCTAAAAAGATTATTTCGGGTGAATATGGATTTATTCATAGCATGGTATTTGACCTTGAGGATGCTCTCGGAAATGACATGGTAGGATTTGGTCAGAGAAATATCAAGGCAATTTTAGAGGAAATTGATACAGCAGTCAAGGATGGCTCTTTCAATATTAATAATTTGCCCCTTATATTTGTGAGAATTAGGGAGCATGAACAGATGAGAAAGACTCTTGAGATGCTTGGCGAAAATATTAAATATCTTACAGGCTTTAATATTCCTAAATTTGACAAGACATGCTGTAAGAAGTATATTTCTGAGTTTAAGGAAGTAATGGAAAAGGCAAAAAAGGATTACCATACAATCCTTTACATAATGCCAATCATTGAGAATAAGTTGGCGATGTATAGACAGTTGAGGATGGATAATCTTCTTTATATAAATGATGCCCTTAGAGAGATAAGCGAGAATGTTTTGAATATTAGAGTGGGTGGGGCAGATTTTTGTAGTATTTTTGGAATCAGACGCTCTATTGATGAGTGCATTTATGATATAGGTGTAGTCAGAAGTGTCTTTTCTGACATCATCAATGTGTTTGGTAAGAATTATGTTGTAAGTGGTCCCGTGTGGGAGTACTTTGGAAAAGAAGGGGAAGCATGGGAGTCCGGTTTAACTAATGAGCTAAAATATGATAGGCTTAATGGTTTTATAGGAAAGACCTCAATTCATCCAACACAGGTTAATACTATTAATAAGAGTCTGATGGTATCTAAGCAGGATTATTTAGATGCAAGAGATATTCTTGCTATGAATGATAATGTCATTGGTGTTAAGAAGAGTTCTGGAGAAAATTCCAGAATGAACGAGGTGAAGACCCACAGAAATTGGGCTAATAAGATTATAAGCCTTGCTAATCTGTATGGTGTCAGAGAGGATTAAATCATCATGGAGAAGTATAGTGTAAAAGACTTGGTAAACAATTATACCTCTGAAAGTAGCATGGAAGATATGATACATATTTGTAAGAGATATAATAATGCTAAGAGAGATTATTTATTTGTAAATAAGTATCAAGGCAAGCATATTCCAGTAAGTCCTAATAAGGTGTATGATGCTGTGTCTGAACTTTATGACAAGGTTTATGCAGAGGTAAAATCAAAAAAGAAAATTCTTTTTATTGGATTTGCTGAGACAGCAACAGCTATTGGTGAATTAATCTTTTATTTTGCCACACATTCTGATAAGAAGTTGGATGCAGTAACTTATGTACATACTACAAGGGAGGAAATGGGGCTTGATGAACTAATCGAGTTCAGCGAGGAACATTCTCATGCTACAGAGCAGAGACTTTTTATTAAGAATAAAGAGTTAGACTTTGATACAGTAGTATTTGTAGAAGATGAGATTTCAACAGGAAATACAATCCTTAATGCTATAAAGAAGTTTGAACAGAAGAAGCACATAAGTAATTATTATGTAGCATCTTTTGCGAATTGGCAGTCAAAGGAAGACAAAGGGATATTTGAGAGATTCAGTAAAGAGAATAACTTAAATGTTACTTTTATAGCATTGCATACTGGGGAATTAAAGGACAGATATGCTAAGTTAGACCTTGTTGAAACAAATATACATGAGAAGCCCAATAATAACTCAGACTTTACAGAATTAGAGTATGTAGGGTATCATGACCCAAGGGGTGGAATCACAGAATCGGAGCTTAGAGAAAATTATAAGCTGTGTGATAGAATTGCAGATGATATTTTAACACATATAGACAAGGATGATAAACTTGAAATTATTGGTACAGAGGAGTTCATGGCATTTCCATTGAGGATAGCTAAGAACTTAGAGGATAATGACCTTATTTGTAAGTATCATGCAACTACACGAAGTCCAATTCAAGCATCCGAGGATTCCATCATAAAGGATTGGACTAAGCTCCCCTCAGCATATGATAAGGATAGGGTAACTTATATCTATAATATGCGAGAGAGGAACTATGACAAACTTATAGTGATAACTGACGGGGATAAGACAGAGGATTCCTTTAAAGATGCAATAAAGGAGTTTGGAAAGTCTGTAATCTTAGTCAGATGTCATACAAAGGGCTAAAAAACAAATAAAAAAGTAGGAGGAATTTAATGGAAACACTTGAGAAGAAGCCAAAGATTGGTTTAACAGAAGAGGAAGTTTTAAAAAGTAGAGAAACAAATGGTACTAATGCACTCACTCAGGAGGAGCAAGACCCATTATGGAAACAGCTCCTTGAGGGATTTAAAGACCCTATGCTCATGATACTGATTGCAGCACTTGTAATTCAGCTTATTATTTGGGCATTGGGACAGGGCGAGTGGTATGAGGCAGTAGGTATTGCTGTTGCAATTCTGATAGCTAATACAGTAGGTGTTATGTCAGAGAACAAGCAGGGTCAGAAGGCTGCTGAACTTAAAGCAGAAGCCCTTGCAAAGGAAAGAGTAAAGGTTTATAGAGGCGGTGTACTTACTGAGATTGGAATTAATGACGTAGTAGTAGGCGATTTGGTTTGCTTACAGGCAGGTGATAAGATTCCAGCAGATGGTATCATTTATGAGGGTAATATTAAAGTTGACCAAGCCTCAATGAATGGAGAGTCAGAACTCGCTAAGAAGATGGAACTTGGTGAGGAAAAGCTTGAAAATGTAAATTTAAAGGACTTCCTTAATCCATTCTATCTTTATAGAGGAACAGTTGTTTGTGAGGGAGATTGCACACTTGAAGTTAAGGTTGTAGGTGACAAGACATTTTATGGTGAGATGTATTCTGAATTACAGGAAGACACTATTGAGTCACCACTTAAGCAGAAGCTTGGTATGCTTGCTGACCAGATTTCAAAGTTTGGTTATATTGGTGCAGCATTAATCTTCCTTGTATCACTTGTACAGGAACTTATTATTAAGGGAAATGTTCCGTCAGAGCCTATTGGATGGGTTAATCTTATTGTAAATTGTATTGCTCTTGCAGTGGTAATTATTGTTATGGCAGTTCCTGAGGGACTTCCAATGATGATTTCACTCGTTTTATCTATGAATATGGGTAAGATGATGCGAGATAACGTACTTGTTAGAAAGATGCACAGTATTGATTCAGCAGGTGGACTTAATATTCAGTTTAGTGATAAGACAGGCACCATTACTGAGGGCAAACTTCAGGTAATTGAATATGTTCTGGGTGATATGTCAAAGCATAGCGCCATTAAGGAATTGAAGAAGAATATATATGATAAGTTTGTACTTTCTGCTGGTGCTAATAGTAGTGCCGAGGTAAGTAAGGGCGAAATCCTTGGTGGAAATAGTACAGAAAGAGCACTTTTACAGTTCTTTATTAAGGATGGTTCAGATAAGGATATTGATAAGAGTAATGTCATTCAGTTTAATCGTTTTGATAGTGCTAAGAAGTATTCAAGTGCTATTGTTAAGGGAGACGATGGGGTAAAGGCATACATTAAGGGTGCACCAGAGAGACTTCTTGAGAGAGCTACTAAGGTAGTAAAGGAAGATGGCACAGTTGTTGATATGACACCCGAAATCAAGGAAACTTTACAGTCTTATATGGTTGAACAGGCAGTCATGACAAGAAGACTTCTTGGATTGGCTTATAGAGACGGTGATTCTGATGAGGGTGATATTACACTTCTCGCTATTATTTCTATCTCTGATAAGGTAAGAGAAGAGGCTAAGACAGCTATTGCAGGAGTTAAGAGGGCAGGAGTTCAGGTAGTTATGGTTACTGGTGACCGTAAGGAAACCGCTATGGCTATTGCAAAGGAAGCAAATCTTCTTACTGAGGATACTGATGTAGCATGGACTTCTCAGGAACTTGCAGAAAAGACAGATGAAGAGGTACAGGAGGCACTTCCTAACCTTAGAGTAGTTGCAAGAGCACTTCCTACAGATAAGTCAAGACTTGTAAGACTTGCACAGGGTAAGAATCTTGTTGTAGGTATGACAGGTGATGGTGTAAATGACTCACCCGCACTTAAAGCCGCAGATGTTGGTTTTGCTATGGGTTCTGGTACAGATGTTGCAAAGGAAGCAGGTGACATCACAATTCTTGATGATAATTTTAAGTCTATTGAAAAGGCTATCCTTTATGGTAGAACTATCTTTAAGAATATTAGAAAGTTCTTGATTTTCCAGCTTACCGTAAATGTGTCAACAGTAGCACTTTGTTTCTTGGCACCACTTTTCGGAATGGAGCAGCCACTCAGTATCGTAACTATTCTTTATATTAATCTTGTTATGGATACACTTGCAGCCCTCGCATTTGGTAATGAGCCAGCTCTTGCTAGATATATGGAAGAGAAGCCTATTGGTAGAACTGATAGCCTTATCACAAAGTCAATGTTAGCTCAGATTCTAAGTATCTCAGCATACATTGTAGCAGTAGGGCTTTTACTGTTGAAGTTCGACCATCTATTTGCAACCTTTGCCCCGGGAGTTGAAGTAACAACAGCTTATAAGCACACATCAATGCTTATCTTCATGATGATGACTGTTATTTGGAACGGATTCTTTGCAAGAAGTAATACCATTAATGCCTTTGAACATATTGGTGAAAATAAGATGTTCCTTTATGTAATGGCAGCAGTAGTTATTTTACTTGTAGTGCTTGTTAATATCGTTTATGTAGTTGCAGAACTCACACCAGTTATGCCTATAACTTGGGGATGGATGATATTATTGTCTATGGGTAGTATCTTTATTGATATGCTTAGAAAAACAATTGTTAAGTAATTTAATAAATTAAATCAAAAACCCCATCCGAAAGATGGGGTTTTATGTTGTTTAAGTATAAAAATTTTCATTAAATGCTTGCAATTATTGCAAGTATCTGCTAAAATAGTAGATATTAAAGTGGAAAGAGGTATATGATTAATGCTGTTTAATTCTGGTATTATAGAAAATTCAGAGTTTGGTGTAATAAAAGGTTACACATCAGAAAATGAATTAAATGGGTTATTGACAAAGTTGCACAATAATAAGAACTATACTGTGTTTGCAAAGTTTAATTGTGAGATAGAGTCTCCCACATATGACGAGGCTACTTTAATCACCTCTATTATTCCAGATATTACTAAATTGAGTAATGAGTTAATAAGTAGAGTTATTAATAAGTTTTTCTATGACTTACCAAATGAGACACGTAGAAAAATGATGATGGCAACAGAACTTATTATGCGTGGAATATCACAGAAGCCTAATGCAACTGCAACAATGCAGAAAAATTACTTCGTAAAGCTTATTAAGGCCTACGATAGTACATTCTTAGATGTATTAGCAAGTTTAGATTCTCCGGGAAAAAAGTATATTTTATATAGTGGAAAAATGAATGACTATTATGTGACCATTCTTAGTGCTATGTATAAAATGGGAGTAAGTGTATTGATATTTTCTGAGCAGAATATAATTACACCAATACCTACTCCACTTGATTATTTTGAGGGAGACAAAAGGGGATTTGATGATTTAGCTAATACATATAAAGCAATAGAAGCAGGCTTAGTTGTAAGTACAAAATCAAAAATAGATAGAAGTGACTGGGCTGTGACAGACTCAAATGACTTTGCAAGTAATTTGACTAGAGTATTTACTTGTGACAGATTACTTCCAACAGGCAACATTAGATGCCTTTCAATTGGATTTACAGGGGTTTATGCAAGTAATGAAAAATATAGTCAGATATTATCAGCATTTTATTCTACAAATCAAGCGAAGTCATTACTTGTTGAGGGTAAATTAGATAATCCAACCTTTGATGAGGTAGCCTCATTTAATAATCTTGATTTGAATGATAAGTATAAAATAACTGAGTACTTAGAAACCTTTAAAGCCTTAAATCCTTATGCGATGCCCATAGCAAGTGATTTTATTACACAATTTAAAGACCTACCAATGTCTGATAAGAAAATTTACTTTGCATGGTTAATGAGGTTAATTAATAAATTTTACAAAGATATTTCAGAAATAACAGATTTACCCATCATTATCTTATATGGTGCCATCAATGTTAAGACAAGAACTTTTATAAAGTTACTATATAATTTACCTATTGATATAATACATTTTTGTCCAGATGTTGTGAGTACAATACCAGAAATTGGCAAGTATAAAAATATAGGTAATCAGTCTAGGGAGTTAACAAAATATCCAATTTTAGAAACACAAGTAGTAACAACCCTAGCCTATAATGCAGAACAAGAAATCCAAAATGTATTGTATAATGATGATAGTTTAATTTATAAATATAAGCAGTATAAGCACTATAATTTAGTTAGAATTCGAACTACCTATGATGAAATAGGAATGTTGTGGGATGTGCCATTTAAATTAAGAAGCGGCTTTGAGACAGTTAAAGGTGTAGTAACAGCTCCTAGTTTCTTTGTTAAAGTGATGGGGGTTTCTGGTACAAGAGACGAGTATCTTGAGAGTGTAAAAAGTAAATTAGTAAAAGGAACAGTCTTCATTCAGAAGAGAAAAGGGGTTAATTTTGGTGATGCAACAAACACATCCAGATACTTGGGATGCCAACCAGTAGATTACGAAAAAGAATTGCCTTTTTTAAGACAGCTATGGTTTTCTAAGGAACTAGATAAGGATAGGCTTCTCAGAAGTGCATATTGGCATTATGGTCGTTTTAGTGAGGAAACACGAAATCTTCTTCTTGCTAAAATGGAGGAAGTTTTAAACTCTAGTATGTTAGATAAAATAGGGCGTAAAGAGTATCCAAGGGTTTTATCAGCTATGCTTAATATAGATACTAATATCATTAACCTTGCACATCAGAATGATTATACGGGAGATTCTCCTAAGATTGTAGTTTTTGATGGTACGGGTGAAGGTTTAAGTTTGGAAGAAAGTGTGCAGATAATGTATTTAAATGCATTATGTTTTGACGTATTAGTATATGCACCTACAGGTTATGTAACCATAGAAAATTATATACCAGAGCAGTATTATGATACTATAACTATTGGAAAGTATGAGTTTGACTATGGTGATGTAGATATTAACACATATCAACCAAAACATAAGCAAAATGGTTTCTTATCCTCTATATTTGGCAATAATTGAGCTAAGAGAGTATAAAGCAATATTACAATAATTTTTTGTAGAAAGGATAGTTTATGAAGGGTTTAGATTTAGAGAAGAAAGAGAATGTAGAAGTAGTAGATAGTACAGCAACAGTTGTAGATAATAAGTCAACAGCTATGATACCAACCTTTAATATGGAGGAAACTAAAACACAGATTGTATCTCAGTTTACAAAAGAGGAGCTTAGTGCTATTACAGACCAGATAGACATTACTGATACAAATACTATTATTAAGTTTGGTGCAGGAGCAGCTGAGGAGATTTCAAAGTGTTCCGATTCAGTATTGAACATGGTGGAAGTAGACCAGCTTAATAGGGCAAGTACTATGATAACCACTTTAACAAATATCATCAATACTTTTGATTCTAGGGAGCTTGCAGAAGACGAGCCTAAAAAGAAAGGCTTTTTGTCTTTGTTAACTGGTGGCACAGGTAACCTCCTTAAGAGTATTATAGCGAAGTATGATACAATGGGTGGAAATCTTGATAAGGTTTGCATGGAATTAAGAAAGTATGAGACGGAGATTTCTAGCTCTAATGATAAGCTTGAGGAACTTTTCAATGCAAATATAAATTATTATAAGGAGCTTGAAAAGTATATTGAGGCTTGCTCTATAGGATACGAAATGTTAGATGATTATAAGGCATCCCTTGAGAAAAAGCTTGCAGAAACAGGTGATAAGACACTTACTTTCCAGATACAGAACGCTGATATGGCGAAGCAGATGCTTCAACAGCGAGAGGTAGACCTCCGTGGTGCAGAGAATATCGCTATGCAGAGTTTGCCTATGATTAAGATGATGCAGTACTCTAATCTTAATCTTAATAGAAAAATCAACAGTGCATTTATCATTACAATTCCTATTTTTAAGCAGAATATCGCACAGGCAATTTTGCTTAAGCGTCAGAAGCTACAGGCAGAAGGTCTTGCAGCTTTGGATAAGACTACTAATGATTTAATTATTAAGAATGCTAATAATGTGGCAGACCAGTCAAGAGCTATCACACAGATGGTTAATGGTTCTTCCATCAAGATTGAAACTCTTGAGCAGTCACATAGCATTATTATGCAGGGAATACAGGATTGCAATACTATCATGAAGGAAGCCGGTAAGCAGAGAAAAACTGAGTTACAGAGGCTCATTGCATTGAAGCAGAAGACATTAGAGCAGAAAGTATAATAATTTTGGAGGAAAAGAGGGGCATGCCTTATTATGAATTACTTGCTACATTCAACATTGTATTAGTTGTAGACTTGTGTTTAATGGTAATTTATGGAACGGCAGAGGGCTGTGGTGAAACGTGCATTCAGATGCTAGCAGTTATATTATTTCTAGCATTTAATGTCATGGTATACCTAAGTTCCCATGACAGATATGAGGGGTACTCTGATTAAATTGGTGGTACAAATCCCTATGCTAAAGCATAGGGGAGATTTTGATTTTGAAAGGGGAGTATAATGCCCACTAAGTTATATAAGAAAGAAATAAGACCAATGTTGGAGCCAGTTTATCAATTCGGCATACTCCATGAAACGTTAAAGCTGGATGACGATGCCCCCAATGGTGGTTGGGTAGCAGCAGATAATGAAGAGGCTTTAGTCAATAAGTGGAGAGATGCTTATTATAGGCATGGATACGATAGCACATATCATCTTGTAATAGAGAATAGGTATGCTTATGTAGGTGAGTTTAACATCTGATGGAGAGCTTTTCAATGGAAGACATAAAAGATATGTTAGGTACATTTTTTAGTGCCCTCATGGGAGATATGTTTGCAATGCTAATATATCTTGCAGCAGATACAGATGGTGGAGCTAGCTGGATGAAAACGATGGCTTTGTTAGTATTCATACTATCAAATGCAATCACTTATGCAACAGAGCTTGAAAAAGACATAGATTGGGATGACGATATGTGGGGCGATGACGATTAGGATTAATGAACCTTTTGATTTGGATACTTTCATGATAAGGGCAGATACATCAATAATGTTGCACTTTCTCAATATGATTGCATCGTAGACCTCGCAAATAGGAAAGTTTTTCTAATAATAAATTAAAAAAGTAATCCAAGCATTATTTTTTAATGAACAAAGCAGAGACCATGTTTGCAGGGAATATCTGAAACATGGTCTTTTCAATAGCATAAACACTTAGTTTCACGTATTTGGAGGAAAAGAGGGATGAGACGTAAAAGTAATTTAGCTATTTTATTAGCGGGAACAATGTTAAGTCTTACGGCATGTCAAGGTATAGACAATATACCAACTATTGAACAAAAACCTAAATCAGATTGGACGTATGGTACAGGTTCAGCAAGTGTTCAAATTAAAGAAGACGAAACCACCGTAGACATTTCTGATGAAAATAAGGAAACAGAAAGTAAATCTGACAGAATCACAATAAAAGAAACACCAAAGTCAGTAAGTGAGTTGACTTATGACAATAGTGATAGGGGTATGGTAGCATCTTTGAATAAAGGCTTTAAAAATGCAATTTTTGAGAAGTTTTTAGAAAAGGGCTACAATAGATATTATTATTATTATAGTGATATAGATAATAGAGTTATAAGGGAGAATTTTGATACTATTGATAATCAGAAGGCTAGAGAACTTGTAAAAGAGGCAATTGTAGCTAATATATTAGATGTAGACATAGTATCAGAAGGCTATTTAGACGATTTACAGAAATTAGATGGTGGTAGAGGCTTAAAGGCAATAATAGATGAATTAACTCCACATAGGAAATATTATGATAGTTACGATAGCTCTAATGTTTTGAAACAATCTATAAATTCATCAAGTACCCCAGTAGAAGATTTAGCCGGAGCTGTAATGGATGGACTTTCTGGTGTATTTGGTGGTGCTGATAGTGGTATTAACTCTATGACTTATGAGTCTGCTGAAATGGATGACTATAGTCCATCTCAAAGTCTTGGTGGTTATGATGATGACTACACATATAAGACAGCAGAATATAATGTAATTGATGAGAACGGCTTTAAGGTTGCAAAATCTTCACCATTATCAACATTTTCTATTGATGTAGACACTGCTGGTTATACAAAGTTAAAATATGATATTCTTAATGGATATGGTATAAATGAAATTGATAAGGACGAGGTAAAAATAGAGGAACTTATTAACTATTTTAACTTTGATTATTCTAATAATAAAGATATTAGTGCTGATGCTCCATTTACAATATCAACAGATTATACAATTTGCCCTTGGAATGATGAGCATAAGATTTTAAGAGTAGGTATTAAGGCAAATGAAGCAACAGATGATATTCATAGTAATTTTGTGATAGTTGCTGATGTTTCTGGTTCTATGATGAGCCTTAGAAAGTTACCACTTGCACTAAGTGCTTATGCTGATATGCTTGATAATCTTGGTAGTGATGACACAGTTTCTATTATCTATTATGCTGATGGTACAGGAGTTATACTAGAGGGAGAGAGTTGTAAGAATAAGGAAGCCATTTATAACGGATTAGCAGAAACTTACTTTGCTGCTGGTGGTGGAACAAATGGTGCAGTAGGATTGGATACTGCTTATGACTTAGCTAGAAAGAACTTTGTTGATGGTGGTGTAAACAGAATATTATTAGCTACAGATGGTGATTTCAATATAGGTAGAACAAGTTCTGGTGAATTAAAGGACATCGTAGAAGATGGTAGGAAGAAGGGTGTTTATTTAACAATTCTTGGCTATGGTTATGATAACATTAAAGATGATAAGATGGAGACAATGGCGGAGAATGGAAACGGAAACTATCACTATATTGGCGATGTATATGATGCAAGAAAGTCACTCGTTACCGAGGCTAGTGCAACATTAATTCCAATGGCAGATGATGTAAAGATTCAGGTAGAATTTAACCCAGCAACAGTGAATGAATATCGTTTAATTGGCTATGAGAGTCGTATGCTTGAGGCAGAGGACTTTAATAATGATAAGGTAGATGCTGGAGAAATAGGTGCTGGAAAGTCTGTAACAGCATTGTATGAAATAGTACCAGTTGGTGTTACAGGTAGTAATACTGTACCAGACCTTAAGTATAGTAATGTAGAATCAACAACAGATAGTGATGATATTTGCACAGTATCAGTAAGATATAAAGACATAAATAGTAGTATTTTAGGTGCAAAGAGCAATTTAGTACAAACAGTTGTTTCAAGTAATGACTTTAATGATTCACCTACTACAAGCACTGCATTAGCAATGGCTGTAGCTGAATATGGTATGACTATAAGAGATAGTGAGCATAAGGGTACATCCACACTTGAATCAGCAGAGGAAATAGCTACTAAGGTTTATAAGAATACTCAGAACACAGAAGTTGGTGAGTTAATTATGTTAATTAACAAGCTGAAAGAAAATGGCTAATGGAGGAATAATGAGGCTAGAGGATGAAATATTAAAAAGTTTTAAGAGGTGCTACCCAGAAAAATTTATTCGTGTTAGAGCTCTTAATGTGCAAACTGAAAACGCGGGCATAATTTGTGCAGAATTTCCAGATGGTTTATTCTACTTTGTAGTGACGCCAATTAGCGTTTCGTCAGCATATAATACATTAGAAGATGCAATAGAGCTTATTTGATAATACAGTATTTAAAAGGGCTATGCTTGCTAAGGCATAGTCCTTTTTCATATAAAAATTTCAATCAAAATACTAAAAAGTTATCCAAATATGTAAAGATAACATGTAAGTAATTTTTTATATTGATTAGGTGTAGTAAGGGGGAAATACAGATGGATTTAAATATACCTATGACTACAAAAGCCCCAATGGATTTAGGTTCTTTAACTGGAATGGGTCAAGAAACTAATTTTAATCAGCAACCACAACAGGGCTTTACACAACCACAACAGGGCTTTACACAACCACAACAGAATTTTGCACAGCCACAGCAGAGTTTTGCTCAACCACAACAGAATTTTGCACAGCCACAACCACAACAGAATTTTGCACAACCACAACCACAACAGAGTTTTGCACAACCACAGCAGAGTTTTGCACAACCACAACAGAATTTTGCACAAACACAACAGAGTTTTGCACAACCACAACCACAGAATAATGCATCTTCTGGGGGTGGAGTAATATTGAAGAAGGGTCAAAAGGTAGACCTTGCTAAGTTATCTGCTTCACTTGACCTTGTAGATGTTGGATTAGGTTGGGATTTAGGACCAAATGGACAAGCCTATGACCTTGATGTTGAAGCCTTTATGCTTGGAGAAAACGGAAGGGTACTAGGAGACGATTGGTTTGTTTTCTATGGTTCAATGGTTTCACCAGATGGCTCAGTAAAAACTAATGGTGATAATAAGACTGGTGCAGGAGCCGGTGATGACGAAGTAGTCACGGTTAAATTGAGTCAGGTTAATCCACAGGTTCAAAAGATAATCTTTGTAGTAACTATCAATGAGGCAAAGGAGCATGGTTATAATTTTAGTAATGTTTCCAATGCTTATGTAAGACTGATAGATAAGATAAGTTCAAGAGAGCTTGCAAGATTTAATCTTACTGATTATTATGCTAATGTATGTTCTATGATGGTAGGTGAACTCTATAGGCATAATGGACAGTGGAAGTTTAACCCAATCGGTGATGGTACAGCAGACGATTTATATGGTCTTTGTACTAGGTATGGTGTTAATGTTGCAGGTTAATTTACAATTAAGGAGACGAAGGAAGTATGTTAAAATTAGAAATTTTAAATGAGTTAACGCTCAAAGTTACCTCAGATGGTAATGGAAGAGACGAGATTTTCACAAAGTGCGGTGCTTGGATAGGTGGAGAGTGCTATGGACAGCAGAATTGGCAGTTCGATAGAGTACTTTTAGGACCAGAGGGTAATTTAGCTCAAGCATTTGTAGGTCAAATGCTAAGAAGGGCTACCGGTGAAAATCTAGAGCTTGTAAAGGTAATCTTTAATGGACCAAGTGTAACTTATTTTGCAAATTTGGCACAACATGTTGTACCAATTAAGTTAGCCCCGGGTGAGCAGATTAATGTAGAATCTGAGAACTTATTAGCATTTACACATTGTAAATATGGCGTAAGATTCCTTGCAACAGGTGTTGTTTCTCAGAAGGGATTAGCAACATCCACATTAACAGGATTGGATGACCAGTCTTATGCAGTTATTCTTTGTGACGGTAACCCATTAGTAATGAGTAACCAAAAGAATGGTGCACTCTTACAGGTAGACCCAGATGCACTTGTAGCATTTACAGGTAAGGGAGAGCCGGGAATTGGAATTAATATCGGTATTAAAAGCATTGTTAGAACAAATGGTGAGACATATTTCTTCAAGTTTACACAACCAACAACTGTTATTTTACAGCCAAATGAGAGAACTTCTGGTATTGATATTGGAATGGATGGTAAGGGTGGAAAGCCAACTTCACAGAATAATCAGCTATTCAGACAAGGAGGAAATCAGGGGGTTCAGCAGTTAGGTAATGCCCTTGGTGGACTTGGCGGTGCAATGTCCGGAGGTGGCACAGGTGGTCTTGGAGATGTGCTTGGTGGCTTAGGTAGTTTACTAGGTAGCTAAAAAATTTTTTTAAAAAAATGTAACAAGCTCTTGTAAAGAGTTTACTTTTAGTATATAATCATAAAAGTAGTAGATGGAATCCTTAGATTCCATCTACAAACACTTATATTTTCAAATTATTTAATTCTATTATTTATTATAGAAAGGAGACATATTAAAAATGGCAATTAGTTTAAAGAAGGGTGGCAAGATAAGCCTCGTTAAAGTAGCAGAAGAGAATGGAGTGGCAGCACTTGATAACATTCTTGTAGGACTTGGTTGGGATGTAAACCAGTATTCTGGTGGTGGAGATTTTGACCTTGATGCAACTGTTTTTGTGTGCGATGCCTCAGGTCAGGCCTTAAAGGGCAATGATGGTAATGATGGCATGGTTTATTATAACAATAAGGATGTAGCAGGAATTCATCATACAGGAGATAATAGAACTGGTGATGGTGAAGGTGATGATGAGGCTATTGAGGTAACATTGTCACAGCTTAATCCAGAGGTTGAGAAGCTTGCATTTACAGTAACTATTTATCAAGCAGAGGAGCGTAAGCAGAATTTCGGTATGGTAAGTAATGCTTATGTTCGTCTTGTAGATAAGAATACAGGAAAGGAGCTTCTTAGATATGACCTCGGAGAAGATTTCTCTGTTGAGACAGGTATTGTTGTTGCAGAGGTTTATAAGAAGGATGGGGAGTGGAAGTTCTCTGCCGTTGGTGCAGGCTATGCAAATGGACTTCTCGGTCTTTGCAGACAGTATGGTGTTGATGTAGAATAATTCAGAAAGAAGGTAAAATTAGATGCGATTTGGAGAAGATACAGTATTTAATAATGGTCAGACAGGTGGTACACCCTCAATTAGTCTTAAGAAGGGTGAGAGAATTAGTTTGGCTAAAAAGGCACCCACTCTTAAGAAGGCAGAGATTGGTCTTGGATGGTCTTGCCCTGACCGTGTAAACGGTTTTCAGATAGACCTTGATGCCTCAGCGTTCTTATACCATTCTGACGGTAATTCACATGACATTGAAGACTTTGTATTCTATGGACATAAGAGTACTTATAATGATGCTGTAAGAAGCTCAGGTGATTCTCTTGGCGGTGGTGATGGTGAAAGTGATGACGAGACACTCTACATTGATTTCACAAAGGTACCAGAAGACATTAAGGGTATTGCAATCTGTGTAAGTATCTATGAGTATAGAAAGAGAAGACACAACTTTGGTCTTGTGCAGAGTGCTTATGTAAGAGTAGTTAACTCAGAAACAGGAAATGAGGAAATTAGATATGACCTCATGAATGATTTTACCACTGAGACCGGACTCATTGTTTGCAAGTTCGTAAGAGGAGCAGAAGGCTGGGAAATGGAAGCAAGTGGCACAGGTGTAGAAGGTGGCCTTGCAGGTATTGGTGGCAAGTTTGGACTTCCCCTTGATGACGAGAATTAATTTATAAAAGATTATAAGATAGGACAGCCAAAAGGCTGTCCTATTTTTTGTAAAAATTTAATGCTGTTTTCTCTTTACAGATTTTAATTTTTCATGTATAATATGAAAGATAGATAGGCTACAAGTAGATAATAAGAATAGGTAAGTTTAGGGGATATAAATGACAGGATTTACAGCAGAAAGAGAAGTAGCAGTGTATAATATAAATGGATATAAAGTAGGCGAAGCCTTACTTTATGGGGGTAGGGTAACAAGAAATCTTACAATTCAAGATAATTTAAATTTGACATCTGAGCTATTAGTCCAGAATCAGAATGGGGACTTGGTTCCATATTGTATTATAAGGCAGGATGGTCTAAAGAATGTATTTTATTATTCTAATAATGTATTAGCTACTAATGAAATATATAAATATAAATCAGATGGACACATACAAGCATATTATAACTTGGAGGATAACCCTTATGTAGATGGATTACCTTATTCTACTTTTTATTCTGGTAATAAAGAGTATAATTTTTTGACACTCTCTAGTTATACAGATGGTTTATTAATTGAAAATTCTCCAGAAGTAAAGCTTGGAAAAACAACAGTAAAGGACTTTGAGGAACTCATTAGCCATAAATCTCATGATGGTCATACTGACATGCAGGAAGAAAATACTAGTTTAGAAACTACAGAAAATGGTATTTTTGCTGGTATGGAGAATGATGATTTTTTTGCCATTATAGTTGACGTGACTGGAGTATTATATAATGCAAATAAGAGACAGTTTATCAGATTGGATACCACTAACAATACATATAAGATTATAAGTATAGATGAGGCTAGAAATTTACTCGGTGTAAAAGAATTATATGTTATAGATAAGCATGCCATTTTAACAAAAGGCTTAGATAGCTTGAAATCCGATAGTGTTAATTTATCTATGTATACAGCAACAACATTAAAGTCTTTACCAACAACTTCTAGCTCTATGGTAAATTCTTTATTATTTACTTGTGTATTTATATTAATATTATTAATACCTATTGTTGTTCAATATAGATTAAATAAATTTGTATTAAAATTTGATGACGACAATAGTACTATTAATGAAGCATCCAATGATGAGGATAATTCTGATGATTAACTTTAAAATTTAGCAGATTAGAGGTACCGAAATGAATTTAAATAAATTTAAATTGATGAGTCAGAAATATGTAGGATTTATCGAGAAGAATAAAACAGAAGCCCTTTGCTATTTTATCATAACACATTTTTTGTTTGCTTTTTTGAGTACAGTAACATTTAAATCCATCATGACACAGACTGTGGCAATGTCTAAGAATTTTGATAGTAGTATAATTCTTTCTTATTTGTCTATAGGTATAACACTATTAGTTTATATTTTTCTTGGTATCTTGGAGTTTTATTATCCATTGAAAAGATATGATAGATGGCATAGTATAAAAAGTTATATTTATATGATAGGGGCTTTACCTTTGCTATTTTTGGCGTCACATCATATTAATAATGTATATTTATTGTATGGCTTGGCTCTAGTACTTGCCTATATAACTGCCAGAGAAACACAAATTAGTGGTCATTATATTGTACATTCAGATAGGTACACCAACTTGTTGCTAGTACATGCCTGTAGCTTTGGCTTGGCCTCTGTTTTGGCTAACTATATAGCACACCCAATTATAGTGCTCTTTAGTTGTATAGTTTTAGAGGGGATACAGTTTGCAAACATTTGGTTGAATAAGCTAGTTTTCGATAGTAGGGAGGAGTATAATGACTATATAAAATGGACAAAAGAACCCCTAGATTTCTCGTCTAATCAAGAGAGAAAGAAGCATAATAAGTTTCTTCAGGAGTTTAATAAAGATAAAGCATTTGTTTGTGCCTATATGTTTATTGGTGTAATATTAGTGGCATCAAGTCAGATGGCTATAAAGTATTCAGAGATAACATACCCATTAGATTTTATACCAATAGTGATTGGATACGCTATTTTAATTGGATTTTCTATATTACTAAATAAGTTATCAGAGAAATTTAATCTGATATTAGTATGGCTTACTGTAATAACAATAATTGCAATTCAATTACCAATGCTATCTAAAGATACTTATTATACTACAGGTGTCATGATTGCTAATGGAACTCAATTATTAATGTTAGTTTATTTATCTAAGGCTACTTATATTAATTTTGACATCAGTTATAATCTTTATAATGCTGTAATTCAGCTTACAAATCTAATATTTGTTGTATCCACCATGTATTTTGTTAAGGTGGATGCAATTAATGGTGACTTGGTGATAGGATTATCATTACTACTAGCACTATTTAGTATTTTGTCCTATTTTTTAATAAAATGTGTTCATTTTCCACAAAAATGGGATAGTTAATTATCCGAAAATTATCTTAGTAAAAAGGTGAATACTAGGGGGCATTTAATATGTATAAAAAATTTCTATTGTTAGGCTTACTACTTTCTACTTTATTGATTTCTGCTTGTGGTACAGTAAAGAATAGTGATGTAGAAGATACAAACTCCGTGCAAAATGTAGACAGTATTGAGGATACCGTTGAAATAGAAACTACAGAGGCTTATATTGCACCTACAATAGCAGAATACACAGAAGCTAATGTGGAGGCTGTTAGTGAGTTTGAGAGTGAGTACTCAGCCTTTAAGGAGGCCTTTGAACATTATAAGGAGGTATATCCAGACCAAGAGGAATTTATAGCTACTTGTGATGCTGTTATAGCTGATATAGAGGAGGTTAAAGCAAACTCCGACATGGATTTTAATTCGGGTGATGTAGAGGATTATATAAATCTATTTCATGAATTTAGAGGCAGGATGAATGGTTAAAGTAGTTGTAGATGCCATATATTGTCATAAGACAAATGTTGAAGAGCTATTACAACATAAGAAATGTAAGATAAATCCTAATGTTTTATACAACTTACTATCAAAGTTCGATAAGTCTTATGATATAATAAAGTATACAGATAAGGCAATCACACTGATAGAGTCTCCAGATTGGGATATAGCAAATGAGCCACTTGTTGGTACTCAATATAGATTTAGCATTGTAGATTTAATGCAGAATAATTATATTTATAAAGAGTTAAGCTCAAAGGGGCAGATTTATCACAATAAGTGGCAATTTGTTAGAGACGATTATGCGGGTTTTAGTATAGAAGAAGCAAAAAGTAGAACACTTCTTTGGAACAGTATTCCTAATATTAAGAGTCATAAAAGCAGAATAGGCTATAAGAAATATTGGGAGAAATTGTTAGTTGATAATGGAATACCATTGTAAGTACACAAAATAAGAATCAGAAAGGACAATTGGGAGATGGTAGATTTTGATTTAGAGGCAATTAAAAGAAATCGTAAGGAGCTTGAGGAAGCTTTTAATAATCAACTTTTATTAGGAATTAAGGAAATCCTTGTTGTTGACGGCCTAGAATATAAACTTAATCAAAATGGATTGATAACTTTAGTTAATACTGATGTTGAAGAAATGGAAAAACTAGGGGATACTCTTGTGATTTATGCTGATACTATAGAATTAGCAGATATACCTTATTATCCTTATGTTGACTCACATGATTATAGTCATAATATAAAAAATGTCATAATGCCTTTTATAACTAGAATACCAAAAGGATATTTTAGGCGTAATGATGCTATAGAATTTATATTTGCCCCTAATTTATTAGTTATTGCAGCAGAATTATTTAGTAACTGCCACAATTTGAGAGAGGTTATTGTAAATTCAGCCAGTAGAATAGATAATAATGCTTTCATTAATTGTATGTCACTTGTTAAAGTGGAGTGCACTAAGGTACATAGGGTACATGCAGGTGCTTTTGCTAACAGTGCTATTACAAGATATGAAATCAAGTCTAAGCAACTTGCTAATATTCAGAGCAATCCAATGTTTGAAGTAACCAAGAGTTATGTAGAATTAGATAAAACTTTAAATTTAAATAAAGATGGCTTAGTAGAAATATTGACAAAGTTAAAAAAAGAATATAAATTTACAGATGGTGTAGTTTATCGTAATAGACATTACTATTTAACACATTCTAATAGGGTTGCCTTACGCGGTATAGTTGATACAGAATATGGTGATATAGGGGTATTAGCTTTAACAGAACATATACAGGTAAAAACAAGGAAGAAGTTAAGTTATAAAGTTATTGTTGCCCCTAATTTAATTAGTATAAATAAGTCTACATTTGCAGATAATGATACATTAGAGGTATTTATAGCACCTAATTTAAGTAGTATGGGTAAGGATGCCTTTTCAAATTGCCCAAATTTTAGGGCATTGTATGCACCTAAGTTATGTTCAGCTAAAAAGGAAATGTATGCCGACATATTAAATCAAGGAAATGAAGAACTTAAGAATTATTCAAGTTTACTTTAGGAAGGTAAAATGAGGATGCTGCTCGAATTTTTAAGGCATAACGGAGAAGTTGTAAAAGTAGGTACTCCAAGTACCATGCAAGAAGTAGATAGCATGATACGAGATTATGTTAAAAGTTTAAATCCAAGTTTTAAGATTCCTTATATTAGAACGATTGAAGCAGACGAGGGAACGTTGCTGTTCGATGTGGGGTCACATACAGAGTTTTTCAAACTAGCAGATAAGAGTCGTAGACTCACGATAGCTGATTGTAATACGCAAGGAGGTGACAATGAAGCACAACACAGGAATATTAGTTTATAGAGTAGTAAATAGGAGAGTTGAGGTTTTATTAATAAAAATAGATAAACCTTATAAGTGGGTTAAGTATGCACGTAAATGGAGTATACCAAAAGGTGAAATTGAGCCAGAGGAAAGTCCGAAGGATGCAGCAATAAGAGAATTTAAAGAAAAAACTGGGTTAGAAATTGACCCAGAAGAAGTGAATTATTTGACACTTATAGAGCAGTCTGAAATGAAGGATGTAGAAGTCTTTGTGGTGAAAAAAGACCTTGATTTGAGTGGTTTCAATCCTAATATGAGGGAGATAGAGTGGCCTAAAGGTTCTGGTAAGGTAAGTACATATCCAGAGGCAGCAAAGATAGGTTATTTTAACTATAAAGATGCTAAAAGAATGATGTATAATGGTCAGGTACAACTTCTAAATTATTTAGACCTCTACATGCAAGGAGACAAAAGCAGATAATTTCAATAAACAAAGTCATCCAAGAGGTAATATTAAAAATTAGTCATTAAAGTGTATAACTATGAAGAAATTTAAGAGCTTGCTTTTTTCAATTGTGGCACTTTCAATATTGTGTATTGCCATTTGGTCAGTTGTGTATCCTAAAGTAGCTGATACAAGAATTATACTTGTTTACGAACATAAAACACCTGATAAATATTATGGATGGTTCATAGACTCAGGCGGTAGTTTATACAAATATGATTTTTCAAATAGTGATGTAGATATACCATTTCAAGTAATCATTGATAGCAACCAATTTCCTATGTTTTTAGGACCATTCATACCACATAGCTTATGTAAAGATGGAGATAAATTAATACAATCAGAAGATATAGAAGTATTTCCAGACGAAAATGGAGAGATTAAAATACTTACTTATTTTTCTGGTGATGATTCTGTAGTAGTCTATTCAAATGGAAATACTAATGGGAGTGAAGAAGCAACAAGAATTGTTAAATGGTTTAACACATTATCAATGCTAGCAGGTCAATAATAGGAAAACATGGAGGTTTTCGATGAATCTAAAGGAGTTTGTAACAGGTAAAGAGGGCATCACATTTGTAAAAATATATGCTAGTGGTGTTCCTAGTAATTATCTTTCATGTAATGTTTATAGAAACTTTGACGGTAGTTATTATTTCCAAGAGCCAAATATTGAATTAAATGAATTATCTGCCATCAATATGCAAGATGTAACAAAACATGAATGGCATAATGATGGAATACATCATGGCATATATGTGACAATCAATGAGGATGCTATTAGAAGAAATCAATCCTTAATAATTTATCGAAGATTAAAGAATTTGTTAGATAAATACTAAGTGAGTTCTAAGGACACACAGAATGGAGACTTAAAGTAGAGTATGGGAAAACATAACTTTAGACTTTTTGAAATTTTACAAATTTTACCAGAAGTATTGACACTACCCATAATATTGTTGCCATTGATATGGCAGCTCGGTAGAGTTCATATTATACATCAAATCTTGCAGTCTAACGGTTTTCAAACTTACATTAATGTAACAATAATTGCTATATTTATAGTGCTTCTTTGGGAAGCAATTTTGCTGATAATGCAACAATTAAAAATAAGTGAGGTAGCACCTATGTTAATTTTGCATTTGTTTACAGTAGCCTTTTTGTTATTTGCTTTTTCAGGCGGCTATGCGAAGTTTTTATTAAGTTTGGATAAGATTGTAGAGAGGCTATTTCTATAAATAAAAGAGTTCATCTATTGACTTTATTTAAAATTTAGTATAAAATAGAACATAAGTATTAATTTTATAAAGGAGACGAAGAGAGTATGAGAAAATTTATGTCAGTACTCATTTGTAGTGCAGTGCTTGTTTCTATGACTTTTTGTGGTAAGACAACACCAACTACAACAGACACAGAAAGTAAGGCTAATAGCTCAGAAATACCAGTAACCACAGCAGAGGCTACAACAGAGGCAGTAGAAGAGACTACTGTAGAGGAGACCACCATAGAGGAGATTACAGAGGCAGTTAATACAACAAATGGCTTTGCAGGCTTAGCAGAGGAGGACAAGGCAACATATTATGCAGAGCATGTGAAGGAACTTGGGGATAATCTTAAGAATAAGAGCCTAAGAATGATTGCCGAAGAAGATGAGATGAGTATGGATATAGTATTCAATCTCACAGAGGACTCAATAGATTATATGTCTATGATTATTAATGGTAATACTCTTGACCTTGTAACTTTAGGTGAAGACTATTATGTCCGTACTGTATTTGGAGACGGTGAGGAGGCAAAGGAGTCTTGGTCACATGCAAAGGTAACAAATAAGGAATCTCAGGAGGAGCTTAGCTCAGAAGCAGGTGGATTTGAACAGCTTACAGACGATGAATATTATGATTCAGCTAAGTATGTTGAGAATAAGGACATAGATGGAAAGAATTATGACATAGTAGAGTTTGTAGTTAAGACACCAGTAGAGAATGACGAGGATATTGAAACAGCAAGTGAATCATCAGAGATTAAGGCAGAAGATGATTATTCCTTAGAGACAATGACATTCCTCATTAATACAGAGACAGGTAATATAGAGAGAATTGAAAATAGTGATATAGCAGAATCAGAAGATGTACAGATTTATGTAGAGGACCCCGTCGATACTAAGGAACTCATAGAGGGTGCTACTAATATTGAGGAAGTAGACGAAGAAACTCTTATGGAAAATTATATGAATGGCATGATGTCACTCATATTTGGTGGTATGGATTTTTCAGTTGAAGAGGATGAAAATGTTGAGTCAGTTGAAGAAACTGAGACAGTAGGCGAGTCAGTTGAAGAAACAGCAGAAGAAACAGCAGAAGAAACAGTAGAAGAAACAGTAGGTGAGTCAGTTGAAGAAACAGTAGAAGAAACAAAGTCAGCATTATAATTTATAAGCATTAAAAATGGGAGCCCTATAGCTCCCATTTTTTGTGGAATATTATATTTTAAAAATTATCAACATACTTCCATTCTTTTAAAGCCCCAGCAACAGTTGTTATCTCAATCGTTACAGGCTGTTTTAACTCTTTCCAAGTAGCTTCATCCACATTATAAGATACTTCTTTATCTTTATTTCTCTTTTTAACAGTGCCGTGAATTGTATATTTGGTATTATGGGTACCTTCTCGTTCTTTATCTTTTAAAGTGACTTCACCCCAATAAGGCTCTTTATCATTGCCACTTGTTATGACATTACGCTCGTGAACCCACCTGTCTATCTCATAGTAATATTTAATATCATAAACAGGCTCTTGTCTATAAACAGGCTCTTGCTCTGTGTAATATTCAGTCTTATACTCTGGTACATAATGACTATGCTCTGTAAATGTACCATTACCATTGTCTGAGTAGCTATGTTCATAATGACCACCAAACTGCACCGTTCTTGATTTTGTAACAGTGTCATAATGGTCTAATACGGATTTGTAACTTCTTATTTCAGGTTGTGTATATTTTAATCTTCCATTTGGTGGTAAATACCAGTCGGATTCAAAAAAAGTTCGTAACTCCTCTATTTCAATTGTATTAGTCCACTTAACATCAGTAACTTGCATTACACTTGTGCGTGGCTTGAAAATAAAGAAAAGTAATAAAGTAAACAATAATATGCCAGATACAATACCTAACTGTGCAATATGCTGGTGTAGCCATTCACATACTAAATTAAAAGTATTCTTTATATTTTCAATAGGTTCTGATGTAGTGTTAAATTCCTCTGTTTTTTCTATATATGTGTGCTGAGTCTCATTAGATGTGTCAACATCGACCATTTCTTGTTTTTCTCTATATTCTCTGTATTCTTTGAAAGAGGAATAATTTTGATTACTTTCTTCTTTTGATGAGATATAATTCTCATTTGTAGGACGTGTCTTGTTAGATGCCTCAATATCTGACATTTCCTTGTTTTTTCTGTCTTTATTAAAAGAAAAATAATCTTTGTCACTTTCTTTTCTAGGTGAGCCACAATTCTCACACTCATTGAGGCTAGCCTTATTCAATGCACCACAATAATCACAATACCAATCTGGACCCTCTACTTTAGTCTTAGGTAAGTATTCCTTATTGTCGGTATCCATATAAAAGCGAACTTCTTTACCTCTTTGCCTGCCACAATTAGGACAATCGTGCAAAGTACCCTTTATTTTATGAGTACCACAGTATTCACAATCCCAGTATCCCATTACTATTCGTGACATATTTATTCTCCTCATTAAATTGCTTAGTTATTTTATATGCCCTTATTATATAGTTGATATGGCTATTTTGTCAATAAAATTATTGCATTAAAGTATAAGACATTAATACGCCATTGTGTTTAATGTTAACTTAAACATATTTTAATTTGCAGTTTTAAATCACTTAATTTTAGCAAAATTGATGAAATCCACATAGTCAGTTATGTTTTTCATATACAAAAATATGTTAAAAATTTAAAGATTAAAAATGGCTATTTTAGGGGCTTTTCGATTTTGAAACTTCAAAAATTTGAGACATTTAATTTTAAATTTGGACAGATACAGATTTTTAAAATAAATCTTCTAAAATTTTGAAGTTTTTAATTTTGGATATTAGACAAATTATATAGATGAAAGCCAATAATAGTAATTAAGCTCTATTTTCAGATAAAATAGGTATAATGTTAAAAATAAATATATTCGAAAATTTCCTATATTAATGAAATAATTATAATTAAATTATAAAACCACTTGACATTAAATAAAAAATGTGCTACAATATCAAATGTTTGGAGATGTGGCGGAATTGGCAGACGCGCCAGACTCAAAATCTGGTATCGGTGACGATGTGTGGGTTCGACTCCCATCATCTCCACTTATAAGCAGACACCATTAAGGTGCCTGCTTTTTGTTATTATTATAATTTTAATTATGTTGACATTTTATTTAATATGCATTATACTAATATAAAGTAAATTATGGGAGTGAAAAGTATGATTAAGCAATACATTGTAGTAAATAAATCCTTGAATATGTCTAAGGGAAAGCTTGCTGCACAGGTAGCACATGCAAGTTCTGCCTATTTAACAAGCTTGATAAAAAGGTCAGACCCTAGCTGTGAAGCTGGTATTTATAAAGGTGAGGTTCAGATACCACAGGATATTTATGAAGGGTGGATAAATGGAATTTTTACCAAAGTATGCTTAGAGGCGAAGTCTGACATAAAGATGCAGAACATTTGTAAGAAGTTAGAAGACGAAGGGTTTGTTGAAAACATAGATTATTTCAAAATAGTAGATGTAGGGACAACAGAGTTTAATGGAGTCCCCCATTGGACTTGTATAGGAGTCAGACCCATTGATGAGGAAGACGAAAGGATAAAGCGAGCCTTAAAAGGCTTGCAATTGTTTAAAGATTAACCTTTTAGGAGGAACTTATGAGTAGATATAATATAAAGAAAATGACTCATGAGGATAGATTTGGTAGATATTATGTAGCCGGATGGGAAAGAAAGCTTAAACATATTAAGAAGGCTAATAGAAAGCTTTATAGAAAGTTATTAAAAGACATGACAGAAGATGAATTTTCAGACTATAGGGCAGAAAGTGAGGATATGAAGACAGATGACTAAGGAAGATTTAACAGAGCTGTATAAGAATCAGTTACTACTTGGTACTGTATATGGTAAGAATTTACTTTATAAGGATGATACACTTTTAGTGTATAGCGAGAAATATGATAGATGGGGAATTAAAAAGTACACAGGTTCGGCTGAGCATGTAGTTTTTCCAGAAGGTGTTGACTTTATTAAAGCTGGTGCCTTTCAGTATTCAAATATTAAAAGTATCTATGCACCCGGGGTCATTAGAGTAGAATCTTTAGCCTTTAATAATTGTGTTAATTTGAAGAGCGTGTCATTTCCAAAATGTCAGACACTTGGACACTCGGCATTTAATTTTTGCCGTGAGCTTGAAATTGCTTACATTCCAAAGGTTAAGGTTATTCCTTATTATGCTTTTTATTTTTGCAATAAACTTAAGAAACTTAATTTAAGTTCAGCCACTAAAATAGATAAACGTGCTTTCTTTGGTACGGCTTTAGACCCAGAAGCTTATGAACATATTAGGAGAATGACTCCAGTACAGGGTAAAGTAATTGTTAATCAGTTTAAGTTAATATTACATAAAATTGGAAATAAGAAAGAGTACCCAATTTTGACTGACTCCATTAAGGATAGAGACCGTTTTAATTATATTAGTAGAGCTACGGGTGTTAAATTTGTATAGGTAAGAAAGGCAGGTAGACATTATGATGGATACATCTTTTGATAATAAGGCTTTCCGTGATGATGTATTAACAAATTTACAAAATGCACTTGTTATGGGAGTGTATACGGTTGTAAGAGATGGCTTAAAATATAAACTGTCAGAGGAAGACAATAATATTGTGGAAATTATAGGCCTTGATAACTATGACTTTGAGGGTAATGAGGGTGTATTACATTTAGCAGGTGCCGACAAAGTAGCAAAGGGTGCATTTAGTTTTATTGACGCTATCACTGAGGTAGAGGGTTACGACATTATAGCAATTGATAAAGATGCCTTTTTAAAGTGTAATAATTTAGTAAAGGTAAATTTACCAAAAGTAAAGGAGCTTGGTGAGAGTAGTCTCGCTTATAATTTTAAATTAACGTCGGTAGATGCACCAGAATGTGTTGAACTTAAATCAGAGGCCCTAGCTTGTTGTTTCACATTGAGTTCTCTAAATTTACCTAAATTAGAGACTTGTAAGTCTCGTGTATTTAAAAGTTGCTATAATTTAACTGAGGTAGAGTTTGATAATCTAACAGATATTGGAGTTGGCTTATTTAAAGATTGTATTAATTTAATCAAAGTTAGACTCAGGAACTTTGAGGGTTACTCCATGTCTGAGACATTTAAAGGTTGTAAGAATTTAAAAATAGTTGAATTGCCAAAAGCTAAGGCTATTAGCGATGATACATTCATAGGTGCTGAGGAAATTGAGGAGATA